>ERZ802822.4-NODE-4-length-205581-cov-10.703286_pt1 | contig 205581 bp, 202 predicted proteins | sample MGYA00345649_ERZ802822 | MGnify/ENA primary metagenome ERZ802822 (study PRJEB30503, sample SAMEA104212359) | marine metagenome | biome: Westerlies Biome; feature: [SRF] surface water layer (ENVO:00010504) within the epipelagic zone...; material: water... | reverse complement strand
CCCCACTGCTGCCTCCCGTAGGAGTCTGGGCCGTGTCTCAGTCCCAGTGTGGCTGATCATCCTCTCAGACCAGCTACAGATCGTCGCCTTGGTGAGCCATTACCCCACCAACTAGCTAATCTGACTTGGGCTCATCCAATAGCGCAAGGTCCGAAGATCCCCTGCTTTCTCCCGTAGGACGTATGCGGTATTAGCGTGCGTTTCCACACGTTATCCCCCACTACTGGGCAGATTCCCAAGCATTACTCACCCGTCCGCCGCTCTACTCACACCGAAGTGTTTTCGCGCTCGACTTGCATGTGTTAGGCCTGCCGCCAGCGTTCAATCTGAGCCATGATCAAACTCTTCAGTTCAATCTTTTACCTCACCAATCAAGGAGAGGGAATGGTTACGCAAAACTTGCTTTACCATTCAAAATCTCAGTTTCATAATTCGAACTTATCACATTCATAAATGAATCGATGAGTACTTACTTATGATATTTAATAATCCAATATCAATTAGCAAGTGCCCACACGCATTGCTTGATTATGTTTTTAAAGAGCATTCGCTTCGATGAGCGGGACGCGTATTCTATAGATAGGAGCCCCTTTGTCAACAGCAGGAAGTGAATTATTAAGCATTATTTTCACCACTCTGCCCTCCCTCTTTTTCTGAGGAATAAGATCACCGTTGAGTGCGCGCATTCTAGCGCCAAGACTTGGGTTGTCAACCGAATAAATCAATTAATTTGAATTAGTCTAAATTTAGCTCTTAGAGCATCAATTTTAAAATCCTGCTTTCAGACAGGAGATCATTATTTTTCGGTACAAAGAGACTGAATAGCCTCTCTGTACTTGGACGATTGGAGATATTTTTATTATCAAGCTCTTTCAAATAAGTGATATTTTTTCTTACCCAATCTAACCAAGAAAAAACGTCCATGCAGAGCTTTCTCTTTTGAAAAAATTTCCCTTGCTTTCATATTATCCGAATTACCTTGAGGTATACCGTTTACGAATACTGAATGACGACCTAACGCATCCTTGACTTCCCTCCCAGCTTTAACCATTCCGCAATCAGTTAAAATTTGGGTTAACGGTTTCTGCAACAAACCCTCTTCATCAACAGAAGAAGAAGAAATTCCATCCTGGCACATTTGCTCGAAGTCTTTTTTTGAAAGCTTATTTGGATCTCCACTAAAAAGTGCATCTGATATGCGCAGAGCCGCTTCAACCCCAAGCTTACCATGGACCAATTCTGTTGCTTCTCGGGCCAAAATCCGCTGAGCTTCCGGCTTCTTTTCAGAATCACGATCAGATCTTTCTATATCTTCAATCTCCTTCAAGGAAAGAAAAGTGAAATATCGGAGAAATTTGTACACATCTTCATCGGCCACGTTCAGCCAAAATTGATAAAAACTGTATGGAGATGTTTTACCAGCATTTAACCAAACCGTACCAGACTCAGTTTTGCCAAATTTACTACCATCAGCCTTGGTAATTAAAGGTGAGGTTAAACCAAAGCATTGCGATTGATTTTGCCTTCGAGTCAAATCAATACCGCCCACAATGTTACCCCATTGATCGCTTCCCCCAATCTGGAGAGTACAGTTATATCGACGATTTAACTCCGCAAAGTCTAGACTCTGGAGTAAAGAGTAGGAAAATTCGGTAAAAGATATGCCACCCCCGTCCCTCTGCAAGCGCTGCTTAACCGACTCTTTCTGAATCATGGAATTAATCGAAAAGTGCTTGCCCACATCACGTAAAAAATCCAAAACATCAATTCCAGCTGTCCAGTCTAGATTGTTTACTATTATCGCTCCGTTTGGCAGGCTCTCATCAAAATCGACAAATTGACTAGTTTGGTGTCGTATTTTTTCTACCCAGCCCGCCACAATCTCTGGGCTATTTAATTTTCTCTCCTCAGCCTTAAAACTTGGATCCCCAATTAATCCTGTTGAGCCTCCAACTAGAATGATTGGACGATGACCAGCCTCTTGAAAGCGCTTTAACATAAGAAGAGGCACTAGGCTGCCGATGTGCAAGCTATCAGCCGTGGGATCAAAGCCACAATATAACGTTCTTGACACGTCTAAATGTGCCGCTAAATTTTCATCACCCGAGTATTGAGCTATTAGCCCACGCTGCTCTAACTGCATGACTAATTTTTTTCCGGATAGGTCCATCAATGTATCTACCTGTGCACGATTAAAAAGTCGCCAAAATGTTAGGCTAGCGAGTTAAACACAAATTTTAAGCCAAAGAGAGAGCAAAATGTTTACACCTCAAACTGTTAAGACATTTTAACACTTAACTACCTCAGACTCCCAACTTGATTGAATGTTAATATTCAATCAAGCTAAAATCGAGGTTGACCTTGGGATGTCGGAATTTTTTAGTGCCTAAAAAGATAAATAAAATTGCTAAATATGGGTCCCAAGTAATTGAGGAAATACCTAAGCGCAGCATATTTGCGGCTTTAGGACTAGTTATGGTGATCCTAACCTCTCTTTTTCTTCCGAATAAAAGCACAGATTACCAATCTAAATTATTAGCCGAAGAAATCGTCATCCCGATAGCGTCAAGACCCTTAGAAACAGCAGACCCAATTGAATCTCTATCATGGCATTCAGAAAGAGTTGGAAATGGAGATAACCTGTCAATGATTTTTCAGAGAGCTAACTTAAGTGCAAAAGACGTTTATCAAGTTACCTCCTCACCAGACGGAGAGACATTGAAGAATTTATATCCAGGCGAGTCGCTTCGTTTCGCTGTAAATAAAAACGGATCGTTGAAGCAAGTTCACCGGATCAAATCAAAGCTGGAGACGCATGTTTTTAGTCTCTCTGATCAGAAATATACAATGGACATTAGATTACGCACACCAGAAATTGTTACAGGCTATCGGGAGGGAGTGATTCAGGACTCACTTTACTTGGCAGGGAAGAAAGCGAACCTTCCAGACAAACTAATTATGGAGTTAGCTAACATATTTGGATGGGATATCGATTTCGTTTTTGATATTCGTCCAGGAGATTCCTTCTCAGTATTATTTGAGGACAGATTTATTGATGGAGAAAAACTTTTAGAAGGGAATATTATCGCTGCATCATTTACTAACAGAAAGAAAACATACCAAGCGGTGAGGTATACAGATAAAAGTGGCCAAAGTAGCTACTATACACCGGAGGGACTGAGCATGCGCAAAGCATTTTTGAGAACTCCTCTTGATATTTTTCGCATAAGCTCTGGTTTTAACCTCCGTCGTAAACATCCCATACACAAAAAGATTAAAGCGCATCGAGGCGTAGATTATGCAGCGCCAAAAGGCACTCCAGTCTATGCGACAGGCGCTGGAAAGGTTGTGGGATCGGGCTATAACAAATACAACGGAAACTTTGTGTTTATACAGCACGGACAAACATATACTACGAAATACCTACATTTAAATAGTAGGAAAGTACGTAAAGGTCAAACCGTAAAACAACGACAACTTGTAGGGTCAGTTGGATCAACTGGATACTCTACGGGAAACCACCTTCATTATGAATTTCTAGTTAATGGAGTACACCGAAATCCAAGAACAGTAGAATTACCTCAAGCTAAACCAATTTCTGGAACTGAAAAGATAAACTTCAAAAAAACGACCAAACCAATGCTCGCCAAGTTGGCAAAATATCAAACAAAAACTCAACTAGCTTCTCTACAGATTGACAACTCAAATGCACTCTGACCGAGATTCAAGCAGTCCAGACATATTTTTAGGTCTGATGTCAGGAACTAGTATCGACTCCGTTGATGCTGTTGCCGTGACTTTTGAAAGAAATAAACTCTCTGTTTTAGGGTCTATCACTTATGAGATCCCAGACTCATTGCGACATGATATTTTAGCTCTTTCAAAGCCAGGTAATGATTCAGTTAATCTCGTTGCGAAGACAGATATACGCCTTGGTCAATTATTCGCCGATGCAAGCCTCCAACTTATTTCAGATATAAACATCGACCCAAGTAAAATTGTTGCGATTGGCTCACATGGCCAAACTATCCGCCATCAACCGCCGTCGGAAGAAAATGGATTTTCTGTTCAACTCGGCGACCCTAATGTAATCGCGGCGAACACAGGTTGTGCTGTTGTAGCAGATTTTAGGCGTGCCGATTTAGCTGCGGGTGGCCAAGGAGCTCCCTTGGTTCCAGCTTTCCATGAATTCCTATTTCATAGCCCCGGTAAAACTCGAATCATTATAAATATTGGAGGAATTGCCAATATCACTATTTTGTCTGGCGATGGAAAATGTTTTGGTTTTGATACAGGCCCAGGAAATCTTCTTTTAGATGCCTGGTGTCAACAACACCTAAAACAACCATACGATGATTGCGGTGCATGGTCTGAGCAAGGAGAGATTAACTATTTGTTACTTAACCATTTACTGGATAACCCGTTTTTTCATCAGGTGCCACCCAAAAGTACAGGCAGGGAAATATTTAATTTACATTGGCTGACTGAGCAAATTGAAGAACACTCATTGTCCTCCGAGGATGTTCAAGCAACTCTAACTGCACTAACAGCGAGGTCAATAGTAAACTCCATTGCAGAACTATCCATTGATATTCATGGCCTCTACATTTGTGGCGGAGGAGCATTTAACGAGGCGCTTGTGCGGACAATTAATAGTTATTTGCAAGAGCACAAATACCCAGCTTCTGGGCTCACTTCAGATATTGGATTAGATCCCAAATGGGTGGAGGCATGCGCATTTGCTTGGCTAGCGAAACAACGGCTAGACGGAAACCCTGGTAACTTACCGCTAGTTACAGGTGCCTCTCGCCCCGTCGTGCTAGGTGGAGTATACCTTCCTTGAACAGCTTTAGATCGAAAATGATGCTCCACAACCACACGTTGTTGAAGCGTTGGGGTTGGTGATCACAAATCGAGATCCCATTAAATCAACCTCATAATCAACCGTAGAGCCTGCCAGATACTGGTAGCTTAGAGAATCTATCAGAACTGTTACGCCATCCCGACTGACAGGGGTATCGTCTTCTGCCATTTCACTTTCAAATGAAAATCCATACTGAAATCCAGAGCAACCTCCACCAGTAACATATACTCTAAGTTTAAGATCTTCATTATTTTCCTCAGCTTTTAAGCTCTGCACTTTCGTCACAGCACGATCCGTTACAATTAAGGCTGAGGGGGTAAATGTTTGTATTACTGACATAGGTATTCTATATTTCTTTGAGGTGAATCAGGATTTGTCGTCAATGGCCGAAAGGTTTTCTTTGTCATCACCTTTTTGACCTTTACTTAAATCAGTTACATTATTCGCTGGGCCTTCATAAATCAGAGCCCCTGAAGCTTTAGCTCCGCTCTCAATTTCAAGGGCACTATAATGAATATTGCCTTCAACTATGGCCTTAGACGCCAGTTTTGCTTGTGCTGTCGCAAAAATTTCACCCTTCACATGACCATTAATAATAACTGTAGGCACATTTATTTCACCGATAACAGATCCGCCATTTAAGATTCTTATTTGCGCATTATTTTGATCATCTGCAATAATTTTCCCATTCACTGCCCCATGAATTTCCAAGCTTCCACTAAAATGGAATTCTCCATTTACTGAAGCACCTTCGGCGATAAGCGTTATAGGGTCGCTAGCTCTCAATGAGCCCCCCGCACGATCTTGATTTGATTTGCTAAACATAGACTAACCTCCAACTATCCAATCAAAAGTGTCATTATACGCTGTTTTCTTATTCCACGAGTACCGCGATGTGATCTGTATTTGCACAGGATCAAATCCATCGGGCAATTCTAAAACTCCTTGGTTAATCAGAAAAAATTTTAGTTTCAAGGGAATGGGAAATTCCGATAACTCTGAATCTAAATCACTTAGCGCAATTGTAGAGGACTGATTTTTATATTTTCCCAAAATAAAGATCTCACTAAATACGTTAGCCATAGCCATTTTTTCAGTTTTCTGCCTTAAGATCCAACGGTATGAAAATTGGCGCTCAGATAATTCATGCAGTTCGAATTTCACTACAGAAAGTCCCTTAAATTGATCACCATCTTGCAAAAGCTGACGGTAAAGAAGAAGTTGCTCTTCATTCGCATTTAGTTGGTCTTGCAACAACATAATCTCTTGGCGCGTATTTTCCAGCGCTCCTGATTCTACTTTACTATCTATTTTCAAAATCTGGATTTGTCTCTGTCTATCTGCCAACGATATCTCTAGTTTTGATACTAAATCTCCAAGCCTATTGTTTTCATGAATTAAATCTTTAACGGAATACTGAGAAAAGGAATAGCCAAACATTAAAGAAAAAATAATACTGCTTACCAAAACCACCCATAACAAGGGCTTAAAAGAAGGGATCCGCTTTACAACAATTGACTTCTGAATATCCATTATGGCAACAAACCAGGGAAGGCGAGACCGGACTCCTCTGACAAATTAAACATTAAGTTCATACATTGTATTGCCTGACCTGACGCACCTTTTGTCAGATTATCCTCAGTTACAAATACAACTACCCTACCGTCATTTCCAGGTTGATGCACGGCGATATGACAAAAGTTAGACCCCCTCACTGATCGCGTCTCTGGATGGCTTCCTGGAGGTAACACATGAACAAATGCTTCTTCTTTATAATGATCTTCAAATATTGACTGGACATCAACATTTAGATCATTCAAGCGAGTATATATAGTGGAATGAATGCCACGGCTAATAGGCAACAAATGCGGAACAAATGTGACGCTAACTGCCTGACCAGCGATATCTGAGAGACCCTGCTCAATTTCTGGTAAATGACGATGTCCAGAGCCGGCATACGCCTTAAAACTGTCGCCTACCTCTGACAATAAATTTGAAATGTTAGCCTGGCGCCCAGCGCCACTAACGCCCGACGCAGAGTTAGCAATGATATCCCCAGTAGAAATACTTTTGCTTGCGAGGAGTGGTAATAGGCCAATCTGAATGCTCGTTGGATAACAACCAGCACAAGCAACTAAATTTGCATACCTGATTTTATTTCGGTTCACTTCTGGCAACCCGTAGACCGCAATCTTGGCGAGTTCTGGAGCAAGATGTCGCTGGTTATACCAGTGCTCCCAAGTCTCGATATCACGAATTCGGAAGTCAGCAGACAAATCAATTACCTTAATTCCTTTGGCGAGCACCTCAGGGACTAGGCTTTGGGCTACCCCATGAGGCGTAGCAAAAAATACCACATCGCAATTTACGAGATGCTCAATATCTAATGAAGTAAAGACATGCTGCATATGGCCACGAAGGTTAGGGAATATCTCTGAGATCAAAACACCCTGTTTACTGCGTGACGTAACCGCTACTATCTCAACGTTCGGATGTTGTGATAGTAAGCGCAATAATTCCGCACCCGTGTAACCTGTACCTCCAACAATACCAACTTTGATCAACTCGATCCCTCTTTTTAATATTCAGAAATACAATAGAGAATTATACTATCGTACAATATAAGATGCATGAGTGAGTATAAAACAACGGCTGACCAATCTGAGACTCAAACATTTCCGTAATTTAATTTCGTTGTCGAAGTATCAAAGTAGCAACGCCTTAATAGGATTTTATAATGGCCGGCATATCATCTAACCCGAAGAACAAAAATTCCAAACAGCTGTTTAGTGAAGCGCAGCGTCATATTCCTGGTGGCGTTAATTCTCCGGTAAGAGCGTTCGGTGCAGTCGGTGGCACTCCATTATTTTTTGAACGTGCAAATGGAGCATTCATGTTTGATGCGGATGGCAACCGCTATATTGATTATGTACTTTCGTGGGGTCCTATGCTTCTTGGACATGGACATAAAGATGTCCTTCAAGCGATTCGAAATCAATTAGACAAAGCAATGACCTTTGGCACACCAACGGAACTAGAAGTCAAACTTGCTAACAAAATTTGCTCAATAGTTCCGGGTATGGAAATGATTCGAATGGTTAATTCTGGTACCGAGGCAACTATGAGCGCAATCAGACTGGCGCGTGGTTATACTGGCAGAGATAAAATCATTAAATTTGAAGGGTGTTATCATGGACACTCTGATTCATTATTGGTAAAAGCAGGCTCAGGTGCTTTGACACTAGGAGTTCCGAGCTCTCCTGGCGTACCAAATTGTCTTGCTGATCACACAATCACGCTTTCCTACAATGATATTGAGCAAGTAGCCGCAGTATTCTCGGAAATTGGCGATCAAATTGCCTGCATCATTGTTGAGCCCGTCGTTGGCAATATGAATTGTGTGCCACCTATTCCTGGTTTTTTAGAAGAATTACGCTCTTGTTGCAACAAGAGCGGTGCACTGCTCATTGTTGATGAAGTTATGACGGGATTTAGAATCAGCCAACAAGGAGCTATTGGCTATTACAATATTGATGCCGACCTAATCTGTCTTGGAAAAGTCATAGGTGGAGGAATGCCTGTGGGAGCTTTTGGCGGCAAGCGCCAGTTTATGGAATACATTTCACCTCTTGGACCGGTTTATCAAGCTGGAACTCTTTCAGGCAATCCAGTCGCTATGGCGTCAGGCCTTGCAACTTTGGAGTTGATTTCAGAACCCGGTTTTTTAGAGCCAGTTTGCAGACGCACTTCTGCCTTGGTAAATGGATTAGTTGATCGCGCACAAGCCGCTGGTATTCCGCTAACAAGTAATCATGTGGGAACTATGTGGGGAATATTTTTCTCTGATGAGAGAAAAATCATAAACTATGATCAAGTGATGAGATGCAATAAAGACCGTTTCGCAAGATTTTTTCATGGAATGCTAAGAGAGGGAGTTTACTTGGCTCCCGCGTCCTTCGAAGCTGGGTTTATGTCTTCCGCACACACAGATGAAGATATTCAATTTACCCTTGAGGCGTCAGAAAGAGTATTTGCCAGCCTCGACTAGAATAATGTCATTGGATTATTAAAGACTCAAGAACTCAGTCTTTCAGCAAAATCTTCTACCGCACTCCAGTCTGTAAACTCATATGTGCCCGAAATATCGGTAGGCCCCTTCGTCATCCACATAATAAACCTAATCATTTGCTTATCAATAAAACCGTATTTTGGATAATCGATCTTACCCGCAAAAACTGCTAATTGGTCAGGCCTCCAAGGAGTCAAACCAAGAAACTTTATCATGTACGGATTAGTTTCTGGAGTATTCTTAAGTGGCTTTCTAGCAACAACGTTAACGGAAAAAAATGCACTTTTTATTTTCTCAAGTTCCTCTCTATGCCTTTTCAAAAAATTATAGAGCTCAGGTCGATGCTTCCCATAGCGGATGCTAGCTCCAATAATGACTTGATTAAAATTAGATAGTCCATTCTGGCCGGCTTGCTCTATAGTCATTATTTCAGTTTTTGCATTGACTAATAAACTAGCGATGCGCTCACATATAGCCTTAGTTTGGCCGTCAATTGTCGAATAAATAATCAAAGTTCTACTCATAGGATTCCACCATAACATCAGCCTAAATATTCCAACAGAGCATTTCGAAGCGGATTATCCATGCTGGAAAGCATTTTTTTGCGTATCATACAGGTTTGTAATGATCAATTATTGTCTGATTTTAAGTTAATGGAGAGGTTATGGGCTTTAAAAGTAATCGGGGCGACTATCCTCATACACGCATGCGCCGAAATCGAGCCAAGGATTTCTCGCGCCGCCTTCTTCGAGAGACTAAACTGTCGCCGGATGATCTTATATACCCCCTATTCGTCATCGAGGGTCTTAACCAATCCGAGCCAGTAAAATCGATGCCAGGTGTAAATCGACTATCAGTTGATCTTCTTGTGGCAGAGGCTGAAGAAGCAGCATCATTGGGGATTCCTGCAATCGCCATATTCCCTGTAATTGAACAAGAGTTAAAGAGTGAGATGGCACAAGAGGCATACAACCCTCAAGGTTTGATTCAACGTGCTGTAAGAGCATTAAAGGAGGCTGTGCCTGAGCTAGGAATCATAACTGACGTTGCTCTGGATCCATTCACCATTCATGGTCAAGATGGAGTCGTTGATCGTGAGACTGGATATGTGTTAAATGATGAAACAAATGACATCTTAGTTAAGCAAGCGCTCTCTCTTGCGCATGCCGGGGCAGATGTCCTTGCTCCCTCGGATATGATGGATGGACGAATTATGGCTATCCGTGACACTCTGGAGATCAATAAATTTTTTAACACTCAAATTCTAGCGTACTCAGCAAAGTATGCATCGAGTTACTACGGCCCATTTAGAGATGCAGTTGGATCAACCCAAAACATCAAAGACGGCGATAAAAAATCCTATCAAATGGACCCGGCAAATTCTGATGAAGCCCTGCATGAGTGCGCCTTGGATTTAAAAGAAGGCGCGGACATGATTATGATCAAACCCGGCATGCCATATCTCGATATTCTAAGTCGCATCAAAAATGAACTTAAAGCTCCCACTTTGGTGTATCAAGTTAGTGGGGAATACGCAATGCACTGCGCGGCTTTTGCAAATAATTGGCTCGATAAAGACGCTATAATTTTAGAGTCCTTGATATCATTTAAACGCGCAGGCGCAGACGGTATTCTGACGTACTTTGCGAAAGAGGCCGCACAAATACTTGCTAGTGACCCTTAGTTTTGCGTCTAGACAAGTACATTAGCAACGCAACTGACTTGAGTCGGTCTGAAGTTAAGCGCTTTATAAAGAGTGGATTAGTTGATGTTGATAATGAAGTTAAAACTAATCCCGGAACAAAAATTTTGCCTTCACAGCAAGTTAATCTAGATGGCTCAACCATCGTATCTAATCTGAACCGATATTTTATGCTCAATAAACCAGCAGGCTATGTATCTGTGAGCAAGGATCATCTTCATCCGACAGCAATTAGCCTGATTTATGAACACCGTAACGAGCGGCTCCAGATTGCTGGCCGTTTAGATATAGATACGACCGGTCTGTTAATCATTACTGACGATGGAAAGTGGAATCATCGGCTCACCTCGCCAAAATCACATTGCCGAAAACTTTACAAAGTAACCTTATTAGATCCAATAGATCCTCGCTACAAGCACCAATTGGCTGAAGGAGTTCTGTTAGACGGGGAGAGGCATAGATGTCTTCCCGCCGAAATGAATCAGGTAGACGCTCACTCGCTAACACTGTCTATCAGAGAGGGGAAGTATCATCAGGTTAAACGTATGTTTACCGCGTTAGGCAACAAGGTTGAAAAATTACATCGCTATCAAATTGGCGATATTATTTTAGATCAGGACTTACTAGAGGGTGATTACAGACCTCTGTCGAGAACTGAGGTTGCTTGTATCTGATGATTAATTCGACGATCAAATCTCTCAACTCTGATCAAAGCGTCTCACTGCTACTGAATGAATTAAAAACTGTCAATGGTCACTTCCTTCTAGTTGCAGATGAAAATTGGGACTCAGTGAATTGGGCAGATATCCTCAACTATTCCTCTTGTAATGTTTCAATTATTAGTAATCGCTATGATATTGCTAAAAAGGCTAAAGCTGCTTCTATCTCCACATATTTTAATGATCTAGATTTTAGTGGCTTCAAGCCCAAAAGTTTTGATGGCGTTTTCTTTAGAGTATCAAAGGAGCGAGCAAATACTCATCATGTGATCAACCAGTCAGCATATTTACTTAAATCTGGTGCTGCACTGATGCTATCAGGAGAAAAAAATGATGGTATTAAAAGTTATGTAAAAAAGGCATCTATGCTCTTTAACACGTCTTCCATTCCAACTAAATTTGGTAATCAATACCTAGCTAAAATAAGTGTTAGTGTGCCTGATGACTTTAAAAAGCTCGATGATAGTAACTATTCATCCATGCAAGCCGTCAAGGCATTATCCAAATATGGACTAGCTAGCAAACCTGGAGTTTTTGGTTGGAATAAAATCGATCGTGGTAGCGCCTTTTTCGTCGATCACCTTCCAATCTTAATGTCTAGCTTTAAACATTCACCTAGAACACTTCTTGATTTGGGCTGTGGTTATGGTTTCCTATGCTATCAGGCTAAGTCTTTTGATATTAAAAATATTACTGCTACAGATAATAATGCTGCAGCTCTAATCGCGGTAAAAGCCAACTTTAAAAACTCTGAGCAAAGAGTGGAGATCGTTGCCTCGAATGTGGGAGATGTGATTACAAAAAATTTCGATACAATCTGGTGCAATCCACCATTTCATAAAGGCTTTTTAGTTAATAGTGACCTGACATCTAGATTCCTAGAAGCGACATGCAGGCTTCTGGCATCGGATGGGCACGCATTTTATGTCGTAAACAGCTTTATTTCACTAGAAAAGAAAGCGCATGGCTTATTCAAATCGATACAGTTAGTGGCAGACAATGGATCCTTTAAAGTCATCGCCCTAAGTAATCCGCAGCGCAATGCAATCAAGCAAACTCCCTCAGCCAAAATCAATTAAACCCCCATAGCCTTTTTAATGATTGCAGTTTTTAGGAAGTTCAGGTCATCTAATTTCGACATGCCTAAACTTCGAAGTAATCTCATCGATAATCGATCATTAGCAAACAACCTTTTAAAACCTTCCATAAGAGCCATCATTGCTAGATTTTCCGGCTTGCGTCGTCGCTGATATCTACTAAGTACTGCTATGTTGCCAATATCAATATCTCGAGACCATGCTCTTTGAATTTCGTCAACTAAGACCTCTATATCAGAAAACCCAAGATTTACGCCTTGCCCTGCCAAAGGATGAATTGTATGCGCGGCATCACCCACTAAAACAACTCGGGACTGAGCATATTCAGCAGCATGCCGTTGTATCAAGGGAAAACTAAATCGCCTATCAATAGACAATATTTTGCCCAAACAAGATTCGCTTGCGACAGTCAATGCATCACAAAAATTCTTATCATCCAAAGTCATCAGCTTTTGAGCTGTAGGAGAATCTTGTGACCATACAAGAGAGCAGTGATGCAAATTATCCTTATCATTAAGTGGTAAAAAAGCAAGTGGCCCCTTGGCTGTAAAGCTCTGCCATGCCGTCCTCTCATTAGGTCTTTCTGTCCTTATCGTTGAGACAATAGCCTCTTGTTGATAATCCCATTCCTTCAGCTTAAAGCCAAAGTGGTCCCTAACTTTTGAGCTGCCTCCGTCTGCACCTATTAATAATTTTGCGGATAACGAACGAGTTCCATCTAGATCGATCATGATGTTATTTTTATTTCTCCTATAATCAACAATTTTGGCTGGGCAAATAAGATCCACATGATCATGCTCAGCTATCTTTTCTAGAAGTGCTGAGACGATTACTCTGCTTTCGACAATGTGTCCCAAATTGGGCCGACGAATCTCATCACAGTCAAAAGAAATTCGTCCCGTACTCTCAGCATCCCAAACATTCATTGATAAGTAAGGACTCACTCGTGACTTTTCAATCGAAGGCCATACATCACAAAGATCTAAACACTGTCGAGATTTTTCCGTAATTGCAGCAACCCGAGCATCGAAATTATCATTAGTAAAAGGCTGTGCAGCAATTGCCTCCACAACTGCTATTTTAATAGGAGAGCACGAACCCACTTTACTTGTCTCTGAAAGCAAGCAAGCCATGCTAGCGCCAACCATCCCTGCACCGACAATTATTACGTCATATTCTTTCATGTCTCGCTCCAGAAGCTGCCAACCCCATACCAAATCGTGCAACTTGATGCCGAAGAGGCGGAAACAAGTCAAATCCTAGTAGGCCAAAGTTTCTTATAGTGGCGACAGTAGCAGAAGATCCCGAGAAGAATTTTGCGAGATTATCGCTAAAATAAACTGTGTTTCTTTGGTCGATACGCTGACTTTCAGTATATCGCTCTAAAACATCCAGTGAACCAATGGACTCTCCCCTTCTTTGAGCCCCTTCCAGAGTATTTGCAAGCGAGTTAGCATCCCGTAATGACAAATTAAAGCCTTGCCCAGCTACTGGATGCAAACTGTGAGCGGCATTACCCATAATAATAAGATTTCGACGCACTTGTTCGTTGCTTAATCTTAGAGTGAGTGGGTATGACGAGCGTGCCCCAACTCGTTCAAAATTTCCTCCACGATAACCAAATCTTGATTGTAATTTCTCAAGAAAACTATTATCTGGCAGTCGCATTAGGTCTCCAGAGCTTTCTTGTGGCACCACCCAGACCAAAGCACCTCGGTGCTCTCCAGCAGAGTCAGGTAAAGGTAATAAAGCCATTGGTCCTTGGTCAGTAAATCTCTCATAGGCTATACCTGAGTGACTTTTTTGTAATCTAATATTAGCTGTGATTGCATGTTGCTTATAGTCTGTAGAAGTAGTTTGAATTCCAATTTTCCGAGCAGTTTTTGACTGTGCCCCATCCGCAATGACAATGAGATTTGCACTAATTGTGTTCATTATTTGATCAGGAGATGATGAGGTACCATGAACTTTTACCTCTACTCCATTTTTCAGAGGAGTAAGTTTTACTACTTCAGTTTGCGAAAGAACATCCACATCTGATTTTTTTAATTTATCAATTAATATAGATCCTAGCCAAGCATTTTCGACTACATAACCCAAGGCATCAATATCCTCATCACTAGCCGTCATACGGGTCAGCCCTCCGTGATGTCGATCACTGACATGGATTTGATCAATTCGACTAAGATTTTTCTCAAGTTGCTCCCAAATACCTAGTGATTGATAGATGTTACGACTCGTCCAAGATAGAGCTGTTGAGCGCGCATCAAAGCTCGAGCTGTAAGAAGAGTGCGAGGGTTGAGAAATGTCCATTGACTGGGATTCGATTATTAAAATTTTCCCAATTCCACGGCTGGCCAAAAGCAGAGATAAGCTTGCTCCTACCATCCCTCCTCCAACGATTATCAAATCATAATTAGAATCACCCAGCTTTGAATTTGAAAACTGATTTACTGCCATTAGCTTGCCATTAGTGCCTCAATCTCTAACCTTGTTTTTGGGACGCTAGCTGTAATATTCTCATTGCCATCCTTGGTAACAACAATATCATCTTCTATGCGTATGGCTATGCCATGCCATCTTTCGTCCACACCAGGCGTGCCAGGAGCGATGTATATGCCCGGCTCTATCGTCACAACCATACCTGGCTCATAAACGCGCCACTGTCCATCAACCTTATAGTCACCAACATCGTGGACATCCATTCCCAACCAATGGCCAGCACCGTGCATATAAAATTGTCGATGAGCTTCATTGCCAATCAGTTCCTGAACTTCACCTTTTAAAATATCAAGATCAACTAACCCTTGAGTGATAGCTAGAATGGTCGCTTCATTAGTTTTGTTATATTCAATTCCCGGACCAATCGTGGCAATAGCGTCTAACTGCGCTTTTAAAACTACATCATAGATAGCGGACTGTTCTTGAGTAAACTTGCCGTTAACTGGGAATGTTCGCGTTATATCTGCAGCATAATTTTTATACTCACAACCCGCATCAATGAGGACTAAGTCGCCATTATTAAGAACATCTTGATTTTCTATATAATGTAAAATACAACCGTTCTTTCCCCCACCGACAATACTGCTGTAGGCGGCCCCTACACTTCCAGAATTAGCAAATTCATGCTCTATTTCAGCCTGCAACTGATATTCGAACATTCCAGGTTTAACGGCTCTCATTGCTCTGCAATGAGCAGCGGCTGAAATATCAGCAGCCTTCCGCATTATCTTGATTTCAGGAGCAGTCTTAAATAATCGCATCTCATTCATAAAATGGTCTAAGTCCACAAATTCACCTGGTGGTAAGGCTCCATTACCTCGTTGGCTCCTCACATGGTTAATCCACTCCATTAAATGTTTATCAAATTCAGGATCTTTGCCAATGGCGTAATATAGTCGATCTTTTCCCTCAATTAAGTTTGGTAAAATATCGTCAATATCAGAGATAGGGAACGCATCATCTGCTCCAAAATTGGCAATTGCACCCTGAGGACCCTCTCGATAGCCATCCCAAGTCTCTCTGAGTGGATCCTTCTCTCGACAAAAAACTATCATCTCTCCCTGCTGTCTACCCGGGATGAGAACAAGAACCGCTTCCGGTTCAGGAAAACCACAAAGATAAGTCAAGTTAACATTTTGCTTATAAGGGTAATGGGTATCTCTCGATCGAACTTTTTCAGGAGCAGATGAAATAATGGCAATACTATTTGAATGCATCATCGACATCAGTTCTTTTCTTCGAGCAACATACTCTTTTTGCTTGATCATATTTACCGCTTCCTAGGGCATAATAAGTGATTAAGTTTAATGGATTGTTGGTGCTTCTTCAGATTTCATATTAGGGTCAAGATCAGAGAATATTACTTGGACGGCCAGACGCACATACTCTACAAGTTCGGTATAGTCTCTCTCACCTTCATCATCTGATTCAAAATCAACAGAGATCTGTCCAATTGCAGTTAGATCCTCTAGTGCCTCTCTTCCATCCTCAGAAAATTCAAATGAGTCTCCCATACCGTCGCCTAAGCCTGATATATAATTGCTACACCAATCACCAATTGCAACAAGTCTGTCGCCAAGGGGCAATTCATCATCAGGTAATGTCGGTTTAAACAAAAAAGATACGTCTTCCAAATTACTCAGGGAGTCTTCATAAAACTCTTGTAAATCTACTTCTGCTGCATCACTTTGCTCTGGAGATAGAGCTAACCATTCAGCTGAGATTTTTATAAGTTCTCTGATTTCTATTACTCCACAGCTCAGTCTTCCACAGAGAAATCCATGGAATGCCGAAGGGCTAGCAGATATTTTTAGAGCATAAAATAAGTCCTCTAACTGCTCATAGGTCAAGTTATTATTCCTCTCTTTTAATACTATTGTTTATCCCCAGTTAGTATGTACCTTCATTAAATTGTCTGCAATGTTGCAATTGACCAAAACAATTACAAACCCTATAGTTACGAGGTCAATTGTCTTAACTAATAGGTGGCACTTTTCAAGTCATGTCAGAACCTGATAACTTTGAACAGAAGCTCGACCAGCTCATTGAATTGTGTCAACAACTCAAACGTGACAATCACGCTCTTCGAAGCAGGGAAGATGAGTTGCTAGGGGAACGAAGCCAACTCATGAAAAAAAATGATATGGCACGACAGAAAGTTGAAACTATGATCAATCGACTTCAAGCTCTCAGTTCGGAATAAAAATGACGTCTATTTCTCTCAAAATTCGTATTCTAGACAAAGAGTATCAAGTCAATTGTGCTCCTGAGGAACGAGAGGCTCTCGAGTACTCAGCAAAATTGCTAAACGAGAAAATGGAAGATATTCGCCGCGGCTCCCACATAATTGGCCTGGAGAGAATAGCTGTAATGGCTGCGCTAAATTTGGCTCATGATTTAATTCGAACTGAACACTCTGCGCGAAAAGATGGGGAAGCGGCTGTGCTTCTAACCTCGATGGATTCAAAATTGAATGCTGTGCTTGAGGATCTCGCTAGTTAAATTCACAATCGCATAAATTTTTTCTTTAGTCACCTTTTAAATATCAAATTTTTATACTTGCTCTGATATAATGCCGGCTCCTGGAGTGTTTGCCAGCCAAGAAGTCCCTGAGCCGATATTTATTACCCGGCTTCTTTCTGTCAACATTGTTGTGCAAATCCGTGCGTCGGAAAGCCTGATTTGTTGCGAAAGTCGCCACCTTGAACTTTTCGGTTCAAGGCCACGTTGGCAGCGGCATTCTGGGGTTTATTTTTATACGAGGAACATACATGTCAGGTGATGATATGCGTCGGGAGTTGCGTATAAAAAGGAATAAACTCACATCACTCGAACAACAACATTCTGCAAATGTTTTGGCGCGCCTAATTAGCGATGAACAATTACTCAATAATGTTAAAAATATAGGAATATACCTTGAGAATGATGGTGAGATCGGCACCAGTCACATTATAAATATGGCTCTGAAAAGCAATGTCTCGTGTTTCTTACCAGTTCTTGATTTCACAGCTCAAAATAATCTCTGTTTCGTGCGTTATGATAAGGGTACTCCGCTTCATAAAAATAAATTCGGCATACTAGAGCCTTCATTAAATGAAAAAAACTCAATTGATCCAGCAAAACTAGACGTTATATTTTTACCAGTCGTTGGGTTTGATCGATCAGGAAGCAGACTTGGAATGGGTGGCGGCTATTATGATCGAGCCCTAGAATTTACAAAGCTTCACAAACTTGATAAACCAAAATTGGTAGGGCTAGCGCACAGCATCCAAGAGATTAAAAGTATTCATAGACAAGTATGGGATATCCCCATTAACTTCATCGCCACTGAAAAAGAGATAATATGCGTAAAACAAAGATAATATGTACCATTGGTCCTGTAACTGAATCCATAGAAATGCTTGAGAAATTAGCAGCTGCAGGCATGAACATTGCCAGGCTAAATATGTCTCATGGTTCTCATGAGTCACATAGTCAAATCATCCAATCCATCAAAACCTTAAATAAAAGGCTGGACCATCCCGTCGCTATATTATTGGACACTCAGGGACCTGAAATACGCACAGGCGATATGGCAGATGACCTCCATCTTAATGAAGGAGACACTATTTCTATAGTTGCTCGTGGTGCGGAGAATGTGGAAGAGTCATCTATCCATATCAATTATGATGATCTTATTAATGATGTGGACGTGGGAGATACAATTACAGTAGATAATGGCCTGATAAATCTTGAAGTTTTGGAAAAACATGATCGAATGATGCAGGTAAAAGTCATTGACGGTGGGCTATTAAAGAGCAAACGTCACGTGAATCTTCCTGGAATACGGGTGAATCTGCCAGCAATCACTGAAAAGGATCGTCGAGATATAGAATTCGGTATGAGTCAAGGTGTTGACTTCATTGCGCTATCCTTTGTACGAGAGGCCGCAGATATCGAACAATTAAGAGAGCTGTTGGGTCAAGCGGCTGATCAAACAAAAATTATTGCAAAACTTGAAGACCAAGAAGCTATTACTAATATGATTGAAATCATCGATGCTGCTGATGGAATTATGGTTGCTAGAGGCGATTTGGGAGTTGAGGTTCCATTAGAAGTATTGCCGCGTATCCAACGTCGCATAATCAGAACTTGCGCTGAGATGGGTAAACGCGCAATTGTTGCTACCCACATGCTCGAATCGATGATTGAAAATCCTATCCCTACACGAGCAGAGGTAACTGATGTAGCTAACGCTGTTTATGAAGAAGCTGATGCGATTATGCTTTCGGGGGAAACGACTGTAGGCAAATACCCAGTAAAGTGTGTTGAGATACTTGATCGTATTGCTCGATCGACAGAAAGCAGCAGAGGATTGCGTTTTACTGATAACTTAAATGTAACTCATGACAAGCAACATATAGCAAAGGCAGCAGTTACTCTAGCAGAATCAATTCAAGCAAAGGCGATAATAGTCCCTACTCAAAGAGGACGCATGGCAAATCGTGTCACCAACTGCCATCCACAAGAATCTATCATCTGTGCGTTTACCAATAATGATTTGACAATGCGGCAATTGATGCTCAATCGGAATGTTTTAAGCTTTTTAATCAATTTCAGCGAGGATCCAGAAAAAACATTGTCTTCAGCTGCAAAAATTATGCTTAATCGAAATGACTTTTCAGAGGATGATCCCGTCGTGGTTATTTCAGATGCATTGGCTGGATCTGGCTTTGAGGCAATTCAGATTCGAAAAATTTCTGATCTTCTCTAGCAGGATGGGTAAAGTTGCTTCGTAATTGAAGCGGTCTGGTTATCCTAAGAAAAATCGATATGCTTCATTGTGAGTTTCGTCCTCATAAGGATAGCCAAGATTGTCAAGGAACCCTCTAACCTCTTGGCCATCATCCTTTGATGCCTGAAATCCAACAAGGACCTTTCCAAACGCCGAGCCATGATTTCTGTAATGAAACATAGAAATATTAAATCGACTACCCAGCTGCTTAAGGAAATTTAGCAGCGCACTTGGTCTCTCAGGAAACTCGAACCGAAATACTTGCTCCTCTCCCACTTGAGGAGACCGACCCCCAACCATGTGACGAACATGAGATTTAGCAATAGCGCTATCTGTCATATCTGAGACCCGATAACCTAACCGACGAAGCTCATCTACTAAATTACAGCGATCCAAATCAGAAGTAACCTTGACTCCAACAAAGATCTGGGCCTCTGCTACATCACTATAACGATAATTGAATTCTGAAATAGTGCGATTTCCAAGTGCTTGGCAAAAAGTTTTAAAACTGCCTGGTTTTTCCTCTAACGTAACAGCCAAAACTGCTTCACGCTTCTCGCCAATCTCTGTTCGTTCGGAAATATATCTCAATCGATCAAAGTCAATATTGGCACCACATTGGATAGCTACTAACGTCTGTCCTGAAATTTGATTTTGCTCGATATACTTCTTTAATCCAGCTGTCCCCATCGCACCAGATGGCTCACAAATCGCTCGAGTATCATTGTAAATATCTTTAATTGCAGCACAAATCTCATCTGTAGTGACCGTAATTACCTCATCCACAAGATCTTTGAGTATTCGGAAAGTTTCCTTGCCAACTTCTGCGACAGCAGTACCGTCTGCAAAAAGGCCTACATCCTTCAATTTAACTCTCCTACCAGCTTTCAAAGCGGCATCCAAGCAAGCTGCATCGTCAGATTCAACCGCTATTATTTTTACACCTGGCCTCACATATTTCACATAAGCAGCGACACCTGCGCACAAACCCCCACCGCCAACGGCAACAAAAATAGCATCTAACTTACCAGGTAGTTGACGCAGAATTTCCATTCCAATCGTCCCCTGTCCAGCAATAATATCTGGATCATCGAAGGGATGAATATAAGTAAGACCTTGCTCTTGAACTAGCTGATTGGCATGAGTGGCGGCAGCATCGTAATTATCTCCAATGAGAACCACATTGGCACCCCTGGATCTGACAGCGTCTACCTTGATCTCAGGAGTTGTGACTGGCATCACAATGGTTGCATTCACATTCATTTTTTTTGCTGCGAGCGCAAGACCCTGTGCATGATTGCCAGCGGATGCTGCGATAACGCCTGCAGATCTCTGCGCATCTGACAAGCATCTCAATTTATTATAAGCTCCGCGCACTTTAAACGAAAAAACTGGCTGAAGATCCTCTCGTTTTAGCAAAATATTATTATTAAATCGTTGAGATAACAAAGGGGCTTTTTCAACAGGCGTCTCTAGAGCTAAGTCATAAATACGCGCATCGAGGATCTTTTTTACGTACTTCTGTGGCATGGATTCGTCAAACCTCTTAAATATAGAGTCAATGGTAATTTGATCCATCCGATTACGCCAGCCTCTATTGTCATAAATAAAAATCAATGTATTTTTTATTTAGCGGTTGATCATATAAACTGTTAAAAACGAGGATGTTAATTCTCACTCTGGGGGCGCTTTGGATCAAAATGAATTAAAACAGGCCGTAGCTAAAGCTGCAGTAGACTACGTTCTAACAAAAATAGAACCCGAGAGCGTTATAGGTATCGGCACCGGTTCAACGGCTAACTGTTTTATCGATATCATCGCTAATCACAAGCACTTGTTTGCTGGCACCGTTGCAAGCTCTGAAGAATCAGCTCGTAGGCTCAAAAATCACGGGGTTGTCGTTTTCGAATTGACGTCGGTTTCTGAGGTCGCTGTATATGTTGATGGAGCTGATGAAGCTAACTCGCGCCTAGAACTTATCAAAGGTGGTGGAGCGGCGTTAACCAGAGAAAAAATTGTTACTGCTGTTGCTGATGAATTTGTTTGTATCGCAGATGACAGTAAATGGGTCGATTACCTTGGCCATTTTCCCCTCCCCGTGGAGGTAATCCCCATGGCACGGAGTCATGTTGGAAGGGAATTGGTAAAACTTGGAGGAGATCCAGTATGGAGAGAAGGTACCACTACTGATAATGGAAATATCATTCTTGATGTTCACCACCTTTATCCAATCCAATCAGTTTGTGATTTAGAGGAAAAAATAAACCAAATTACCGGGGTTGTTACCAATGGTTTATTTGCACTCAAACCGGCCGATATATTATTTCTTGCTACTCAAGAGGGAATCCGCACTATTCAAGCCTCTGTTTAATTCATCCCTTTGAGAGCAACTCCCTTAAATCAATAATCGCAGCATTTGCGCGACTGATATAAGAGGCCATCACTAAGGAATGATTCGCCAATAACCCGAATCCATCTCCATTTACAATCATGGGAGATTGGACGGATTGCTGAGTCATTTCAAGTTCTCGAATAATCTGCTTCACACTGGCGTTTGCATTTTTGTCGTTTAAAACCTCACCAAAATCGAGCTCAACTGCTCTTAAGAAGTGTGCAAGAGCCCACGCAGTACCTCTTGCTTCGTAAAAAACATTGTCAATTCGCATCCAACTTGTTTTAACGACTATCTCTTTTGGTGAGTCAGTAGATTGCCGCGCTCCTCCAGCTCCTGAAAGGTCAGTATTGATTCGCTTTTGACCAACGCTAGCAGATAAGCGTTGAGACAAACTACCCAGACGCTTTTCCACGGTACCCAGCCAATAACGCAAATTATCCGCTCTTGCATAAAATTGAGTGTTGTATGCTTTTTTATCACTCAATCGAATCAAATAATTTTCCAATCGATCACGACCGTCCCGGTATTCTCGCTCAGGCCAAGGAACCGCCCAACTGAGATGATCGACATTGAAGCGCGGCTCAGCCAAAGAGAGATCAGGATCCTCGGTCGACTGAGACTGCGACCTGCTAAATGACTCTCTCATTGCTTTACTCAGATCTCTCACCTGAATAAGTACGCCATACTCCCAGCTTGGGACATTATCCAGCCATACAGAGGGTGGCAAAATGTCATTACTCAAATATCCACCAGGTTTGTCTAGTAAGGTATCAACGACTTTAATTAGAGTCTTGGTCGTCGCTGAGCCTACAATTGAAACATCTGGGCTATTTAGCGCCGAACGAATTTCAGAGTCATCTGGTTCAACACTCCAATACATCCCTAACACTATTAAGGAAACGACAACCAAGGATACGCCATAGAGGATAATCCGAAGGCGTTTAGGCGCGCTCTGGCCAACATACTCCTCAGATAAAGTACTACCTGCGCCACCGAAAAAGTAGCGGATCTTAGAAAAATAATTTCTGACCAAGTTTATCAATGATGTTCCTTCGTTTTGGATGGAATCAAACTTTTGATACTTAATGGAAATCTATAACTTCCACATTGATCAGTCTGTAGCGTGATGAGAGTGTGAGGTAATTCCTCAATTTTTACATTTATGTCAAACAGCATCAAATGCAAGGAGCCCGGCTTAAAGTCTACAGTTTCACCAGCAAGAACACTAACTCTCGCCCTAGGTCGCATTCTCATCATGCCGTCAGAGTGCAGATGTTCGTGGAACTCTACTCTGTCACTTATCGATGACTTTGCAGATGTGATTTCACAGTCCCTGTCACTCATATTCCTAACTTTAAGAAAGCCCACCGTTACAGTTTGACCTGGTGGCATAGCCCTTAGATACCCGTCACTAATCTGCAGAAATTCGCTGCTCTTTGGATTAGCAGTGACCTTAGCTGGCAAAAGTGTAACCATCGCGGACAGTACTGACACACCCAAAAGTAAAAACTTACCCATAAATTTTCCCATCGCAAAATTATAGCATGCTGATATTTCAAAAAATGAGTTAGAAAAACTGCACTGGATACTTTTAATGTTTAACGATAATCAAACCAGAAAATTTCACTTGTTGACCGATAGGGATACAATATGTTCCCAACAACGTAACAGTCAGCCTAAATAAAGCACATTAAATTGTAGGAACTTATAGTGAAATTTTGGACATACCTTATTCTTCTTGCATTTGTATCCGTTTTCTCTGCAGCCGTTGCAGCGAATGAGACGGTCCTTGGCAATAAGGAATTATCAAGCTCCAGCATCCTATTAGAGCAAAATAGCTTCCTTCCCGTCGATCAAGTTTATGGAGTGGCCGTAGAAATTAATGATAGTAACCTTATTTTTAATTGGTCAATTAAACCAGGCTACTATTTATATCGCGATCGCTTTAAATTCAATGCTGTTGATGCGACCACTCAGTTAAAGCCGCCGATCTTTGCAGCAGGCAAAAATAAATACGACGAATTCTTCGACCAAGAGCTAGAGGTCTATTACCTCAATACTAGAGTAGTAGTCCCATTTGAGTCTATTGATCAACAATTGAATTTAGAGATTGAGTCTCAAGGTTGTGCTGATGCCGGACTTTGCTATCCACCTTATAAACAGTGGCTGACCATCGACATTGCTAATGGCAACGTTGTCATTAGCAATACTCCTTCAGCTGCTGCTATTGCACTTCAACCAAATTCATCAGCGAACCAATCACAGAATTTTTCACTGGTGATGATTTTGCTCTTCGCACTGTCTGGCGGAATGATTCTCAACCTAATGCCATGCGTTTTCCCAGTCTTATCTATCAAGGCTCTAAGCTTCACAATGAATCATCAAACGCAAAGTCAAAAACAGTCCCATGGTCTTGCTTACACTGCTGGTGTTATCTCTAGTTTTTTAGCTATTGCGATTGTGATGCTAACTCTCAGAGCGGCAGGTGAAGCTATTGGTTGGGGTTTCCAGCTTCAATCACCTGTATTTGTAATTGCTCTAATTTATTTATTTTTTATTATGGGGTTAGCTTTTTTGGGCTACCTAGAAATCGGCACGAGCATAATGTCATTGGGCCAGTCTTCTGAGCCATCAGATTCACTTTCATCATCATTTTTGACCGGCGTATTGGCCACGACAGTTGCAAGTCCATGTACCGCACCGTTTATGGGTCCAGCACTAGGCTTTGCCATTTCGCAGCCAATGTATGTTGCATTACTAGTCTTCGCATTTCTTGGGTTAGGTATGGCACTGCCTTTCATAGCCCTGACATGGTTACCAAGTCTCTCCTCTAAGCTCCCAAAGCCGGGCCCTTGGATGGATACCTTTAAACAATTTTTGGCCTTCCCTCTATTTTTGACGGCTTTATGGTTACTTTGGGTAGTAGGTAGACAAACAAGCACCGACGTTGCCACCGTGGTAATCTTAGGCATCATTTTGATATCAATGGCTCTTTGGCTAAGACGACTTAATAATTCTGCAATAGGAACCAAATCACCATTTACACTTGCTAATGGGCTAGCTATCGCCTGCCTTGTAGCTGCTCTTTCTGCGCCTGTTATATCTATCTCCGAAGATTCAAAGCCGCCGTTATGGGAGGTGTATTCAGCTGATCGTTTGTCGGATTTAAGAAGATCAAATAAGGCAGTGTTTATTAATCTAACCGCAGATTGGTGCATTACATGTCTAGCTAACGAACGGGTTGCCTTCACCGAGAATTTTTATAAAACTTTAAAAGATAACGAAGTCACCTATTTAAAAGGTGACTGGACTAACAATGATCCTGAAATTACCAAGCTATTGAACCAATTCCAGAGAAGTGGCGTTCCTCTTTATCTAATGTATCCCTCTGGAGGAGGCCAACCAGAAGTATTACCTCAAATTTTACGAGAATCTATTGTATTAAAAGCAATCTCTACATAAATATTATGATTTTGTTGATTTTAGATTCATTTAACAGCATGTTAGGAGAATTTAGGCGAAGTTCTAGAAATCTACTCTGAAAAGTGCTTAACTTCTTCTAAATTACTTGAATTCTGTCTTTTAATCCTTCCTTTCTGATCTTAATATCTTCGAAAATGCGCCTAAAAACCGACAATTCCTGTTAATATCGGTGAAAATTCATATTTAGAGATAATATTGGACAGCTCATAGATTTTAGTGCAGACTCCCTCCCTTTAGTCCACAAGAGAGTCAGCCAGATGGCAAAAATCCTGTTGATGCATGGGCCTAATCTCAATCTACTCGGCACTCGAGAACCTGAGATTTATGGAGCGGATACGCTAGAATCAATTAATCTCAAATTAATTGGCCAGGCGGAACAGCAAGGTCATCAGCTCTCAACAAAACAAAGTAATGCCGAACATGACTTGATACAGCATATTCATGATGCGGCAGATAACAATGTGAGCTTTATCATCTTCAATCCTGGAGGATTCACTCATACAAGTGTCTCATTGCGTGATGCTTTACTTGGAGTTGCGATACCTTTTATTGAAGTCCATCTATCCAATGTACAGGCTAGAGAAGAATTCAGGCACCACTCTTTTTTCTCTGACATCGCTCTAGGCGTAATTTGCGGTTTTGGTACCCAGAGCTACGAGCTTGCCCTGCAGGCCGCAATTCACACACTAGACAAATAACATTATATTTGAGAGAGACAAATGGATATCCGAAAAGTTAAGAAATTAATTGAGCTTCTTGAAGAATCAAATCTTAATGAATTAGAAATTACAGAGGGTGATGATTCTGTACGCATAAGTCGAGGCGTAAATGCAGCGAACTATTCAAGCCCAATTGCTCCTGCCATTACACCACAAGCTCCTGCGCAAATGGTTCAGCAAGTATCAAGTGATGCTGTTGAACCATCAAGCGATAGCGATGCTGCAGAAGGCCATAAAGTAAACTCTCCAATGGTAGGGACTTTTTACTCCGCACCTGCTCCAGGATCTCCTGTGTTTGTAAGTGTGGGTCAAACCGTCTCCTCAGGAGATGTACTTTGTATTATTGAAGCGATGAAAATGATGAATCAGATTGAGGCCGATAAAAGTGGAACAATTGGCGCTATCCTCGCAGAAGATGGCGAACCCGTGGAATTTGATCAACCTCTTTTCACCATCATCTAACGGCTGTCGGACAATAAAATCATGTTAGAAAAGATACTAATCGCCAATCGAGGTGAAATTGCTTTAAGAATTCTCCGCGCCTGCAAAGAACTTGGAATCACAACAGTGGCAGTCCACTCCAAGGTAGACTCTGCTCTTAAGCATGTGAAGTTGGCAGATCAGGCTATTTGTATTGGCCCTAATCCCTCACCCCAAAGCTACTTAAATGTCCCCGCAATTATCAGCGCTATGGAGGTGACAGGGTCTAACGGTGTCCATCCGGGCTATGGGTTTCTCGCCGAAAATGCGGACTTCGCCGAGCAAGTAGAAAAGAGTGGCTTTGTCTTTATTGGTCCGACTGCAGACACAATACGTGTTATGGGAGACAAAGTAGCCGCAATCCAAGCTATGAAATCGGCGGGAGTTCCTACGGTACCCGGTTCAGATGGGCCACTTTCTGAGGATGAATCTTCTCTTCGCGAAATCGCTAAAAAAATCGGTTATCCGGTGATCATTAAGGCTGCCGCTGGTGGTGGTGGCCGAGGTATGCGGGTAGTAGAGGATGAGGATAGCCTTATAAATGCAATTAGCATAACCAAAACAGAGGCCACTGCGGCATTTGGTGATGGCACTGTTTACATGGAGAAATTTTTACAAAACCCAAGGCATGTGGAGGTGCAAGTTCTAGCTGATGGGCAAGGTCATGCCATTCACCTTGGTGACAGAGACTGCTCACTTCAAAGGCGCCATCAAAAAGTGCTGGAAGAGGCTCCAGCGCCTGGAATTCCAGAGGACGCTAGGCGAGCAGTCTTTGAGAGTTGTGTTAACGCATGCATTCAAATCAACTATCGAGGCGCTGGGACATTTGAATTTCTTTATGAAGATGGTCACTTCTACTTCATAGAAATGAATACTCGAGTTCAGGTAGAGCATCCGGTTTCTGAGATGATCACCGGAATCGATATTGTGAAGGAACAGCTACTGATCGCCAGCGGGCAAACTCTTAGTTTTAAACAAGACGATGTGATATTTCGAGGTCATTCGTTTGAATGCCGTATTAATGCGGAGGACCCCATCAATTTTATGCCGCAACCCGGGACTATTGAGGCTTATCACGCACCAGGTGGTAATGGGGTCCGTGTCGATTCTCACATTTACAATGGCTATACCGTGCCGCCCAATTATGATTCTCTCATCGGGAAGGTAATTACTTATGGTCACAACAGAGATGCAGCTCTGGCAAGGATGAGGATAGCGCTCGATGAAATGGTCATTGACGGGATTAAAACCAATATTGATCTGCATGAAGAACTTGTCAGAGATAAGGCCTTTCAGGCTGGCGGGGTCAATATTCATTACCTAGAGAAAAAGCTTGGTCTTTAAATGTTTGCTGGAAGAACAGCTGCATCTCTCAGTCGGAGATCTCTAGCTTGCGGTGGGTCCAACTTATAATCTCCTCGCCTGCCTCCCTATGTTCAAAACTGGAAGAGAATCTAATTCAGCTTGGCGCCGTTTCGGTAACCGTACAAGATGCCGCCGATCAACCTATTCTTGAGCCTGGGGTCGGGGAAACACCGCTTTGGGATAACTGTGTTACCACTGCACTCTTTCAATCTGACATAATTCAAAAAGATATTGACCAAGCTTTATCTAAATCATTGGCTTTAGATTTGAGCTGTCATTGGGAATATCTAGAAGATAGAGACTGGTCTCAAGAGTGGAAGCAACACTTTAAGCCAAAAAAATGTGGGGGCCGTCTATGGATTTGTCCCAGTTGGATGGACCCTCCAGATCCTAAAGCGATAAATTTACATCTAGATCCTGGTTTAGCATTTGGCACTGGGAGTCATCCCACAACTCACTTATGCTTGAATTGGCTGGATCGACAAGATTTAGAGAATAAAGTAGTCATAGACTTCGGCTGTGGGTCCGGAATTTTAGGTATTGCGGCTTTGCTACTGGGAGCTAAGAAAGTGATCGCTGTCGACAATGATCCTCAAGCTCTTATTTCCAGCCAAAACAATGCGGGACTTAATGGCATTTCGGAGACCCAACTAATCACATATCTTCCCCATCAAGTGCCATTAGACATTAAAGCGGATCTTGTAGTTGCTAATATTCTGGCCGAACCTCTCATTGAACTAGCACCTATTCTTTGCGCAATGTCACATGATAATTGTCATCTCTGTCTTGCTGGATTATTGGAAGCTCAAATTGAAGATGTGGCTGCTCCATACTCCAAAGAGTTCAAATTCTTAACACCAACCATTAAATCTGAATGGGCTCTCCTCGAAGCCATAAAAATAAAGTAAGCTTTTGACACTCTTAAAAACATGGTTAGGCCACAAAATAAAACAAAATAATAAATATATTACATTTTTTTGAGTGATCACTTTTTAATCAACTCTCCAGAGAGTATTATTACCAGCTTTTCTGATCGAGCAAAGCAAACCATTGTTTTCCATTGGCCCCTATAAAATCCAAAATAAAACAATACTGGCCCCCATGGCTGGTGTGACTGACCTCCCCTTTCGACAACTTTGCAGAAGAATGGGAGCAGGACTAGTCGTCTCTGAAATGGTTGCCGCCGACCCAAGCACTTGGTCATCAAGAAAATCTCGTCTCCGCATCCAATTTGGTGACGAGCCAGCTCCCAGGTCAGTCCAGATCGCAGGCTATGATCCAGTTATGATGGCCGAGGCCGCTCGATTTAATGTACAAATGGGTGCTGAGATCATAGATATTAATATGGGCTGCCCTGCCAAAAAGGTCTGCAAGCGCGCAGCAGGATCCGCTCTCTTGAAATATCCAGATCTAGTCAATGATATTTTGACAGCAGTTGTATCAGCGGTTGATGTTCCTGTAACCCTTAAAATTCGAACTGGCTGGGATCGGCAAAATCGCAATGCTGTAACAATTGCCAAAATTGCTGAAAATGCTGGCATCTCTGCCCTTGCTGTTCATGGTCGAACTAAAGCATGTAGGTTTGTTGGCGAAGTCGAATATGACACGATCGCAGAGGTAGTAGAATCTGTCTCTATTCCGGTCATAGCTAATGGAGATATCTCAGATCCTCAAAAAGCGGTGTCCGTTTTGAAATATACGAACGCGGCAGCGGTCATGATTGGAAGAGCAGCCCAAGGTAACCCTTGGATCTTTAATCAGATAAATCACTACTTGAAGTATGGCCAAGCTCTAGCATTGCCAAGTATGAGCGAATGCTTCCATGTCATGTCTGATCATCTTTCTGCTCTTCACAAATTTTATGGTGAAGTTGGTGGAGTGCGAATTTCACGAAAACATATTGGCTGGTATATCAATCCCCTGCCTGGCGGCCGAGAATTTACTCGTGTCTTTAACACTCTAGAAACAACAGCGGAGCAGCGGCGTTCGTTAAGAGACTTTTTTATTGGCTACAGTGACCAGGAGCAAGTTGCATGAATCCAGAAAAAGCACTTGAATTACAAAAGATAACTCAAGCCATTAATGAAGAATACAACTTAGATCCTAGAACACCTATTACTGACACTCAAGAATCACTGCGACTTAGCGTTACAAGTGCTATGGATCGATACTTTGGGGACCTTGGCGGCCAAAGCACGGTGAATCTTTATGATTTAGTGCTGACAGAAGTAGAGACCCCATTACTTGAAGCTGTCATGAAATATACTAAAAATAATCAAAGCAAGGCAGCTGAACTACTTGGCCTGAACCGGGGCACGCTGCGCAAAAAACTTAAACAATACGACCTGCTGTAACTACTCGAGGACTTCATGAGCGACCTTAAAAAAGTTTCACGCGCCCTAATTAGCGTATCCGATAAAAATGGCATCGTTGACTTCGCACGAGCATTACAAGAATTAAATATCGAACTTCTCTCAACCGGCGGCACATTCCGACTGCTCAAAGAGCATAACATTAGCGTGACAGAGGTCTCAGACTACACCAACTTTCCAGAAATGATGGATGGGAGAGTCAAAACATTACACCCTAAAGTCCACGGTGGCATCTTAGGGCGTAGAGGCGTAGATGATGAAGTTATGGAAGAACACTCCATTAAACCTATCGATATGGTCGTTGTTAATTTGTATCCCTTCGCATCCACTGTTTCAGATCCAACCTGCACCCTACCAGATGCCATCGAAAATATAGATATAGGCGGACCAACTATGGTCCGATCCGCCGCAAAGAATCACAAAGACGTTGCGGTTCTAGTTAACAATAATAACTATGCTGAAGTTGTTGAAGAGTTAAAGAAAAATCAGGGCCAACTTAAGTATCAGACACGCTATGAGCTCATGGTTAAGGCCTTCGAGCATACTGCTGGTTATGATGGGATGATTGCAAACCACTTTGGATCGCGTGGCACTGATAACACTGCGCGTGATTTTTCTAACACCTTCAACATGCAGTACTTCAAAACTCAAGAAATGCGCTATGGAGAAAACCCCCACCAAAAAGCTGCTTTCTATACTGAGGCAAGTCCAACCGAGGCAAGCGTTGCAACCGCCAAACAGCTTCAAGGAAAAGAGCTCTCGTTCAACAATATTGCTGACACAGACGCCGCTCTAGAGTGCGTAAAGCAGTTTGATGAACCTGCTTGCGTAATTGTTAAACATGCGAATCCCTGCGGCGTTGCTGTTGCATCGGACATTGGAGCAGCGTACGAATTAGCGTTTGCTACAGACCCTGAGTCTGCCTTTGGCGGAATCATTGCCTTTAACAGGGAGTTAGATTCAAAAACAGCGCGCGCAATTTGTGAAAAGCAGTTTGTTGAGGTGATTATTGCACCCACCGTATCCGCTGATGCCTCTGCGGTGGTAGCCGAAAAGAAGAACGTTCGACTCCTAGCGTGTGGCATGTGGGATTCCCAACGGCCAAATGACTTTGATTACAAACGTGTCAATGGCGGATTACTGATTCAAGATAGAGATAATGGCATGGTCTGCGAAAGGGATCTCAAGGTTGCCTCCAAACGAATCCCAACCTCAAGCGAAATGTCTGACATGCTCTTTGCTTGGAAGGTGGCCAAGATGGTCAAATCTAATGCCATTATTTATGCTAAAAATAATCAGACCATTGGTGTCGGTGCCGGTCAAATGAGCCGAATAAACAGCGCTCGCATTGCAGGTATAAAAGCTGAGCATGCAGGCTTGGATGTGGTTGGAGCAGTAATGGCCTCAGACGCCTTCTTTCCGTTCCGAGACGGCATTGATAACGCCGGTAAAGCAGGCATAAGTTGCATTATTCAACCTGGGGGATCAATGCGAGATGACGAGGTAATTACAGCGGCCAATGAGCACGGTATGGCGATGGTGTTTACTGGCATGCGTCACTTTAGACACTGAATTTACTGCTTCTGAAACGCTCAAACTACCAAAGTAATCCTGAAGATAAAGAGCTATTTGGTGGAAGAAATCTCCGTATAAACAGACCACTATTGGAAGAGTTTAAGTAAATGCAAACTCCCCACCTCATCAGTTACCGATTTCTGTTGCAAAAAGCATGGCCAATCATTTTGGCTAATGCATCAGTCCCTCTATTGGGGCTTGTCGATACGGCTGTCATCGGTAATGTCGGCAATTTGGAAGACCTTGGAGCTATCGCCTTTGGTGCATTGATTTTTTCCTTCGTCTATTGGAGCTTTGGGTTCTTAAGAATGGGCACTACGGGGTTTTCTGCCCAAGCTTCCGGCGCTGGAGATGAACAAGAGGTTAGAGCAGTAATTGGCAGAGCCCTTCTGATTTCAGCCTGTCTTGGGGTGACTTTAATTTTGATCCAATGGCCCATTAAGCTGGCTGCGTTTTCATTGCTAGATGGGAGCGTCCAAGTTGAGGCTGTAGCCAAAGAATATTTTAATATCCGCATCTGGGGTGCGCCGGCTACGCTTGCTACCTTTGCTTTCATGGGTCTCTTAATTGGCCTGGGTAAGAGTCGGACCTTACTAGTGGTCCAACTATTCTTGAATGGCCTAAATATTCTATTGGATATCTGGTTTGCCGGTATTTTAGGTTGGGGTGCTAGTGGCATAGCCTTGGGTACTGTTATCGCGGAATGGGCAACTGTGCTATTCGCAGGATTATTGACATTTAAAACGTTGAGCGATCGCAAGATATTGACCGAAGAATTTTGGCCCAAAACCAAAATCATGGACTGGTCAGCACTACTAAAGACCATGTCTTCAAATGTTGACATTATGCTGCGAACGCTGATTTTGGTGTTTTCCTTCGCCTTCTTTACCAATCAGAGCGCAAAGTTTGGAGACACAATACTAGCCAGTAACCATATCTTGCTTCAGTTAATTGCATTCTCAGCGTTCTTCCTTGATGGGTATGCTTTTGTGGCGGAGGCTCTAGTTGGAAACGCTTTGGGCGCAAAGCGCGGAGATGTCTTTGATCTCGCGGTTCGACGAACAACCGTGTTGGCTGCAGTCACTGCCATGTTACTGGCGCTAGCTATTATTCTTTTGGGTGATGTAGCTGTCATGCTTCTGACCGATATTAGTGCGATACGTCTGGCGATCAATCCATTGCTCCCACTGGCTGCGCTGTATGTGTTGCTGTCTTTTGCAGCCTTTCAGCTAGATGGCATTTTTATAGGCGCCTCGTTTACCCGACAAATGCGAGATGCTGCTGTGCTATCTATTGCGGTTTACCTTATCGCCTGGTGGGCCCTAAAAGGCCAATTTGATGTTCAAGGTCTTTGGGGGGCAATGATTATTTATGTTATTGCCCGTGCTATGGCTTTATTACTATTTTATCCGTCGCTACGCCGGTCAGTTGGTGTTTAAAAACTTCGATAGTTCAAATTAATCTTTTTGATAATCGACAGGTTGACAAGCCTTATGTGACAAAGTGTATCAAATCGGAAGCTCGAAGAAGAAACCTCATATAACTCAGAATTTTCGCAGGTCTTAGGCAAATCTCCATGCGATGGAGCTAAGCTTGTCAGTATCAAAACCTTAAGCATAAAATGCTGGAGAACCTAGACGAACACCATTACTGGCAGCGCACCTCGGAATGACGTCTGAATAATTATTTAATCCGCAGCTGTGTTCAGTGATAAGACATTTATGATGTCTTTAAATGACACAAATTTGAAATTTTGTCGCTTGAGCTTAGAATTTTTATCTACTGTGTTTACATCATCCTGTATAACCATTAAACCCTCTGGAAAATGGCTATTGAAGTCTAGATTGATAACCTCAATACCATCGGTAGTGGTGATTTCATCGATAGGTAGTCCTTTTGCGCTCAGACCTGCTTTGACACTGAAGCTGCCCACAAACTGATAGGGGGGCTTTCGATCATACAGATTAAACTTTGAGTCGCCCTGAGAGGACAGCACAATAAAGCCGTCCGTATCATTGGCCTTATAAATCGCTACGCCTTCAGGATCACCGACGATATTACCTTTCCTGGAATCTACTGTAACAAAACTTGAAAAATCCAGAGCCTGGTTAATATTGTAGGCTTTAAGTACTCCATTGGTCTCTTCCTCAGAAATAAACAGTCTGCGATTCTCATCATCGTAAACACAGCCCTCAGACTCTCCACCATTATTAAAAGTTGTTAACAAAGATAATCCTGCATCCGAATACTGCCACATCTCAACTCTAGGCCCTTCATCTTCGGTGACAAATGCGATAAAGCCGAGCTCTGAATCGTTACCTGCACAGATACCATAGATATTAATTGCCGAGTTAGCCCTCACCGACCTTTGGGTATCCAGAGCAAATTTATTTTGTTTTGAGCCCTCTTGCAGACGTAAATCAGAAACTAGCCAAAGATCTATAGTCTCGTTGGTTCGATTTGAAGCCACTATTTTAGTCACACCGCCCTGGCTGCGCAGGTCAATATTGTTGATATCACCAAGTGCTGTGTAACCGATTTCCTGACCTTGCAAATTGTAGACATAAACACCGCTTTTTTTATCGGTTCCAAAAACCAATGATTTTTCAGGCCGTTCAACGTCGACCCAAATGGCAGGGTCATCTGCCGCGTCATCATGGGTTGTTACCTGTGGCGTTTCGAATTTGGCTGTTACAGCTGGATACTGGCTACAGGCAACAATAAACGAAACAAGGCTGACTAGTATAATTTTATTGCAAATTTGTGATGTCATATCAACATATCCTAGTAATAACGCAGACTAATTTGGTCTTAACCTCTTTTATAGTTAAATAAAAGACCGCTGCAACCAATACTATGATTACAGCGGCCAGGGCGGAAAAGTGTAGTACTTTCCCTGGGGAGCACTAGAACTTGTAGGTAAACCCTACCGAGTAATTTCTTCCAAAAAGATCATATTGAGACAGCTGAGATTCATCGCCCCAATAGTAATACTCTTCTTCATTACCCATATTTACCGCTTCGAATTTCAACTCTGTTGAATCAGATATTTTGTATTTCGCAGTTAGATCAATCTGCATGTAGGAATCAACAAATCTTGAATTATTTTCGGAAACATCATCAATGTCATCACCTTCATCAGACAACCAATCAAGATAATCGCTTCTGTAATTAGCAGCGAGACGAATGTCCCACGGACCTTTATCATATCCTAAGCTAATATTTGCTGCTTCATCTGCCAGCTTCCTGAAAGGTGTCGTGAAGGACATGCCGTCAGCAGGTGAGAACGTGCTCTCGCCATCAGTTAATGTGATGTTACCGGCGAAATAGATACCGTTTTCCCAGCCATACTGCAGATTAAGTTCAAGCCCATCGATAGTAGAGTCGTCTGCATTCTCCCAAGTTTCTACATCATCATTAAAGGTTACACCTAAGAAAGTGGCCGTTTTATATATTTTTGGGTAAATTGCGTTTTCGATATCTTTTCTGAACAACCCAATGCTTACAAAAGTCATGTCATCGCCATAGAATTCCAGTGACAGATCATAGTTGGTAGCCTCATAGGGCTTAAGGTCAGGGTTACCTGCGCTTCCACTAATATCACCATCGTCGTCCTTATAATCCAACTTCGGTGCCGTCTTTTTAAATCCTGGTCGAGATAATCCTCTCCAAATGGCGCCTCTCAATGTCCATTGGTCCGTCAGGAAAAATTTGACGTTAACGCTTGGCGCAAAGAAAGAGTGATCGCTGCTCGCCAAAACAACATTACCGTCTTGGTCGAACGCGCTGGAGTCTGTTGAAGTATCCTCGTACCTCATACCAGCGACAACAACTCCTTTGTCCCAGGAATATGTATTTTGAATGAAGACTGCATTCACCTTCTCTTCGGTAACAAAGTCTCTGGATAACGAATCACTGAAATCAACATCAAGAGAATCAAGCTGATCGCGCAGACCATAAATTAAGTCTGGGTTTGCTTGTGGACTGAAGGTTTGCCCGGGAATTCTCCAATCCAATGTTTGTGGGTCAAAGTCAGCCATTGTTGTTTCAGCTTCATACACAATGATGTAATCATCAACATCTTTTTCGCGATTCTTGCTTTTGAAGCCCATCTTGAAAATACCGAAATCAGTTTCTTTTTCTGCATTAATAGAAAACGCTAACTCCGAATCTTTGGAGACATTTTCAGTGATCTCCAGCTCCTTGAATTTTAGTTGTGCAGGATCATAAATACTTAAGTCGGTTGGTGTAATGATAACTTGCTGTGGATTGCTCCAATCAATATTGCCGACTGTGTCTTTTTGATCCATCCTGAAGGTGACATCAGCATTGTCGCTATCATCTTCCTCGGCGAAAGAGTAACTTAGCATCGGGTCTATACCCCAGCCACCCACATTTCCCTCGAATCCAAAAGTAACGGCAGATAGTGTGCGAGTTTCATAACGGACCCGAGTTTCTGCATCATGACGCATCCGATCAGTTTGCATGCCCGTTGCTGTGTCCGTGCCATCTATCAGCCCCAGCTTGCCATATTCATCTTTCCAGCGAAGCTCTTCATCATCATACTGGTTGTAGAAAGTGCTCAAATATAGTCTTCCGCTGTCAACCAGCATATCTACATCATAACTCAAGCCAAATCGCTCACGGGTCAATTCATAGTAGCGCATCTCGTAGTCATCATTCATATATCCATCTTCCCAACCAAAGCCGGTTTCATTGTTAAAGGCAACGATGTCCTTGCTAGAGTATGTGAGACCTAATATATGGCCCATGGAATTATTTAGCTTATCACCATAGGTTATGGCAAGTTTTGGATTTGCCTTTTTATCTGCATACTGACTGAAGTTGTTCTGAATTTTAACTTTCAGCAACTCTCGCTCTAAGTCAGCCGGCTTCTTGGTCAGAAAATCGATGCGTCCACCGATGGAATCTGCATCCATCTCTGGCGTCAATGTCTTGGAGACAGTAATAGAATCCAACAGTTCAGTGGGCAAACCGTCTAACATGACACTTCTGCCGTTCTCAGGCGCCACCATCGAGGCGCCATTAATTGCAATACTATTCAGATCGGAGGATAACCCTCTAATAGTGACATAGCGGCCCTCACCCTGGTCATTTTCAACAGAGATACCTGAGAGTCTTCTTACAGCTTCAGCAGCTGTGGTGTCAGCAAATCCCCCGAGTGCATCGGAATCGACCACAGATATAATGCTGTCCGACTCTCTTTGCTTATCTACTGCGGACAATAGGCTTGCCTTAGAACCAATTACGGTAATCTCTTCCAGTCCTCCGGCATTTTGCGCCTGAGCACCCAAAACGGTTAATAGTGCGGTGATTGATACTATTGCTTGATATAGATTTGTTCGATTCATGATACATCCCCGAGAATTATTAGGAATCCACACTAAGTGGACTGTATTACAGCTTTGTGTCAATAAGATTAGATTTTTTTGACAAAGCAGGCCACATACTTGCCATTAGATAGTCATAAAAATTTAATATTTATGTCATAGGCTAGTCGGAAATAAAGTAGTCGCTCGGAAATTATTATGAAGCGTAAAAATATCCGAATAATCGAAAACCCTTACGAAAATATTAGTGAAAGTGAGTACCAGGTTGAAAAACGCCGACTGCAGGTTGAGCTGCTAAAAATTCAGCAATGGTTAGTGCGGCAAAAGCTCTCTCTTGTCGTGGTTTTTGAAGGAAGGGACGCAGCTGGCAAAGGGTCAACCATTAAACGTTTTACAGAAAACCTTATGCCTGCGCATTTTTCAATCAATGCGCTGGGCGTTCCAAGTGAGTCAGAATCCAAATATTGGTTTAGACGATATGAGTCACTATTTCCGGAACCGGGCAACATCGCATTTTTCGATCGATCCTGGTATTCAAGGGCATTGATAGAACCCACAATGGGTTATTGCTCAGAAAAAAGATATAAACGTTTTATGAGAAAAGTGCTGAACTGGGAGCACACTCATATAGACAAAGGCCTGTTAATGGTAAAATTCTACCTCTCTGTAGACCAGGATACCCAGTTAATAAGGTTCGAGAATCGATTAAGCAACCCACTGACTTACTGGAAGTTTTCGGAAAATGATCTCAATGCCCGGAAAAAGTGGGCGCTGTTTACCAAGTACAAAAACCAAATGTTTGAGCATACCTCATCAGCAATATCACCCTGGGTGGTAGTGAATGCCAATTTAAAGAAGCAAGCCAGATTAACCAGTATGTTATACTTAGTTCGTTTTTTTGGTCGAAGAAAGTTTGAGCCGCTGACGGGAGAAGATGTTCGAGTCAGTCATAGCATCTCTGTTGGCGGTGTAAAATTTGGTGACCTTTCACTCCAACAGCTAGCAGTGCTAAAACAACTAAAAGATCAGGAGTAGTAGACATTATTAATGGAATCCGTCATGTCTAAAAATCATAATGAATCGAGTTTTCCGGACTCATTGTTTCAAACCATTGATTTGCCCATTATCGAATCTGCAGGCGGGCTGGTCTGCAATCATCAGAACCATATACTGCTGATGTTTAAACGTGGGCGATGGGACATGCCTAAGGGACGTGTCGACGAAGATGGAAAAAAACTATCTGCCATTCGGGAAGTCAATGAGGAAACTGGGTTAGAATCCTCCAAGTTATCTATAGAGGGCAAGCTAGTCTCAACATGGCATACAACACGACACCAAAACATCAGATACATGAAGAAAACACATTGGTATTTAATGCGGTATGACGGATTTGATGCGGATACCACTCCCCAGATTGAAGAGGGCATTATTGAGTGTAGATGGATCCATTTGAGTGAGCTACCTAAATACAGAGATCTAATGAGAGCTCGTATTGAGTATGTTGTCGACTTTTGGCATGAAAATCTTGCCTATACCGCGCGGCCTTAAAGCTAGAGATTTAAAAACCTCAACCCATTTGAGGTTGAGGTCTATTTTTGGTGGAGGCGGCGGGAATTGAACCCGCGTCCGCTTGTCCGCTGCCTGCGGCTCTACATGCTTAGTTCAGTCTTTAAATTTAATCCATTACAACCCGACTGGCAGGGCGCATAACAAACGATTTCGGTAAAGTTTTAATAAATCTGCCCCGAACAAGCTTCATTACGATCTCATGAGATATGACATTTGAGCATTCTTCTCCCCGAAGGGTTTAGAACTCTGGACGCATAAGCACGGCTCCAGTCAAACGGCACTACACTGGGGTTTAAGCAGCTAGTGCGTAGTTGTCGTCGTTGGCAACTATAAGTTTGCGACTTTGGATTAACGAGATTGGTCACCATCTCGGCATGCACCGGAGGTTTTGTAACCCGCGTCGAATCCAGAACGCCCCCCTGAGTTTAGCGATTTTATCACACTAATATTAATGATGAGACTTCTCTCTCATCTGATTGCTATCTTCCCAAGAAAATTTTGGCTCGAATTTAATAGACTTATGCCCTAGACTCTTGAAAATTGAGAGCGTATTTAAGGTTATTGGTATGCAAAGAGGACAATTTTCTTCTCGCTTGGCATTTATTTTCGCCGCATCCGGATCAGCAGTTGGTTTGGGTAATATTTGGGGTTTCCCAACTAATGCTGCGGAGAATGGTGGCGCCGCATTTGTATTAATGTATTTCATACTCGCATTTCTTCTGGCTTACCCAGCACTGATGGCTGAGTTGGTTATTGGACGTCACACCCGATCAAATATGGTTAGCGCGCTACAGTCTATCTCGTCTAGCCTAAAAGCTAAGCTAGTCGGAAGGTTTGTTGGTATTGGTGGAATGATTACGGCAGCGCTCATACTGAGCTTCTATAGTATCGTTGCGGGCTGGATGCTCGCGTTCATGATGGAACCTGCCACCACTCTCCTAGGCCAAGAAAATTTAGGTTCGTGGCTGACAGATTTTAGTTTGGCAAGAAATATTGGGTTTTCGGGCCTATTTGTTCTGCTCACCGTCTTGATAATCAGCGCAGGAGTTGAGCAGGGCATCGAGAAGTGGTCTAGTCGTTTAATGCCGTCTTTGTTCGCCCTTATGCTGGCATTGATAGTCTATGTCATCACTCAGGATGGTGCGTCTGAGGGAATGAAACATTATCTAGTGCCTGATTTTTCTCAAATTACTAATCCGGACCTGATTGTCAGTGCAATGGGACAGGCTTTTTTCTCAATGTCTCTAGGTGTTGGCACGATGCTGGTTTATGGCTCATATATCCGAGCCGATGAAAATCTACCCACAGTTGGCGCGCTTGTTACTCTTACCGATACATCTATTGCCTTCTTAGCAGGTCTACTGGTTCTGCCCGCTATTTTTGTTGCACAAAAATTAGGCGTTACTGTTTACTCTGACAGTGGTAGCCTGATTGCTGGCCCAGATCTTATTTTCCAGGTTTTACCAGCTTTGTTTGACGGTATGGGTGCGGCTGGCTTATTCGTAGGATTCGCGTTCTTTGTTCTCATGTCCATCGCTGCTGTCACCTCCTCCATCTCTATGCTCGAGGTACCAGTATCCTATGCTGTAGAATCTCATAAAATTGATCGTCAGACAGCCACATGGATCATTGGACTCATTATCTTTGGAATAAGCACTGCAATCTCTCTAAATTTCGACTCACTCTTCGGCTTCGTTATTACCCTCACAACTGAGCGAGCTCAGCCATTACTTAGTATGATGATTTGTATCTTTGCTGGTTGGATTTTTTACAGACATACTATTCTCAATGAACTTAAGAGCGGTAATCCAAGCATTGAGTCTGGTTTATTTTGGAAATTATGGCCTGCGTATGTCAAATTTGTCTGTCCTTTACTGATTCTACTGACCTTCGCTCAAGGTTTTTAGTGTCAGATCAATCAATGGTTAGACTTCTGATAATCTTTATAACTGACTTACAAGATTCGCTTTGTGATGTAAACTAACTTAGAAGTCTGATCTCATAAATATAGGTAAAAGCGCGTGACTAATACAACAAAAGCAATAGATTTTGAACAACAACTTAAAAATCTTGAGGATTTGGTTGCCTCGTTGGAGAGTGGAGATCTAAGTTTAGAAGATTCAATGAAATCCTTCGAGCAAGGAATAAAAGTTGCTAGAGAGTGCCAACAGGCCCTGAAGGAAGCTGAGCAAAAAGTTGAAATACTCACCCGACAGGGTGATGAGTTAGTGAGTAGTCACTACAATCCTGAAGACTAATTTTAAAGAATATTTTTAATGAAGAGCTTGATAAATAGCTATAGTGATCGCGTTAATCAGCGTCTAGATAGTTGCTTACCCATTGCTGATGGACCCGGCTCAACTCTCTTAGAGGCTATGCGCTACTCGGTGTTTAATGGCGGTAAACGAATTCGGCCGTTGCTATGTTTTGCGGCAGCAGATGCTGTTGGAAAAGTGAGTGAATCAACCTCCACAGTCGCAGCCTCGATAGAAATGATTCATGCGTACTCCTTAATCCACGATGACTTACCTGCAATGGACAATGACGATTTACGTCGTGGAAGCCCTACCTGCCATATTAAGTTTGGTGAGGCCACCGCTATCCTAGCGGGTGATGCTCTTCAGGCGCTTGCCTTCGAGACTCTTGCTAAATTAGAAGGGCTCTCACCAGAAACTGTTGTCAGGCTCTTAAGTATATTGTCTTCACAAAGCGGTACATCTGGAATGGCTATTGGGCAGGCAATAGACCTGGCGGCAATCGGCCAATCCTTATCCCTAGACCAGTTGAAATTCATGCACGCACATAAAACTGGAGCACTCATTGAAGCCAGCGTCCTAATGGGAGCTGTGTCTACAGAAATAGCAACTGAGGACCAATACACAGCCCTCAAAAAATTTGCTCAAGCTATTGGCTTAGCCTTCCAAATTCAAGACGATATACTCGATGTGGAGACGTCCACGGCGCAGTTAGGTAAGAAGCAGGGATCAGATTTAGCAAACAATAAACCTACCTTCACCTCACTGCTAGGTCCTGAAAATGCCCGTAACCAAGCCAGTGACTTATATCAGAAAAGTATCCAAAGTCTGGAGATCTTTGGTGAACAAGCAGAGGCTCTTCGTTATATTGCTAGTTTTATTATTAATCGGGCATATTAAACGACAGAATTGGTGTAATATTCACGACCCTGGATGATTTGGCACAGCACGATCAACATGCAAAAAACCTATACTGACATTCCTCTCACGCGACCTGAGACCCCAATACTAGACACCATTGGTTCTCCAGCAGATTTGCGTGGGTTAAGTAGTGATGAGCTGGTTCAGTTAGCAGATGAGTTGAGGCTATTTATGCTGTTCTGTGTGGGTAAAACCGGCGGACATTTTGGTGCTGGTCTGGGCGTTAATGAGCTTACCATCGCACTGCATTATGTCTATAACACCCCTCATGACCGCCTAGTTTGGGATGTGGGTCATCAAACTTATCCTCACAAGATCTTGACAGGTCGGCGCGAGCAGATGTTGAGTATGCGCCAACGAGGTGGGCTATCTGGATTCCCCAAGCGCTCAGAGAGCGAGTTTGATACCTTTGGTGTTGGCCATTCCAGCACCTCTATTAGCGCGGCACTTGGCATGGCGATGGCCTCAAGTCAGCTTGATGAAGATCGGAAAACTGTCGCAATTATCGGCGATGGCGCAATGACCGCGGGAATGGCATTTGAGGCTATTAACCATGCCTCTCATGTGGATGATGATTTACTCGTTATTCTTAATGACAATCAAATGTCTATATCCAAAAATGTAGGTGGCTTGTCGACGTACTTTTCCAAATTATGGGCTAGCAAGTTCTATAACCAACTTAGGGAGAGAGGAAAAAAAGCGCTTAGATCTCTCCCTCACGCAAAGGATTTTGTTCGCCGAACAGAAGAATACATGAAGAGCATGGTATCTCCGGCCACTATTTTTGAGGAATTAGGCTTTTACTATATTGGCCCTATTGATGGACACGATCTGCCACTTTTAGTGCAGACATTGACCAATCTGAAAGCTATTAAAGGGCCCGTGATGCTTCACGTTATCACGCACAAGGGTAAGGGCTTCTCACTCGCTGAAGATGACCCAGTTGGCTATCATGCGCTGAATAAAATCGAGCCTAAGCAGCCTATTATTGAGGAGGTTGTGCCGCAGCCAAAAATTGCAAAGCCAAAATATCAGAAGGTCTTTGGTGATTGGCTGTGTGATATGGCGGAGCAAGATCATAAACTGATGGGCATTACCCCAGCCATGTGTGAAGGCTCTGGTATGAATGATTTTGCTGAGCGGTTTCCTGACCGCTATGAGGATGTTGCCATTGCTGAGCAGCACTCGGTAACACTTGCTGCCGGTATGGCGTGCGAAGGCCTAAAACCCGTCGTTGCTATTTACTCCACCTTCTTGCAAAGAGCTTATGATCAACTCATTCACGATGTTGCTATTCAAAATTTAGACGTTCTCTTTGCACTAGACCGCGCAGGCCTAGTAGGAGAGGATGGCGCCACACATGCTGGAGCATACGACATCAGTTATCTTCGCTGTGTTCCCAATATGGTTGTTATGACACCATCAGATGAGAATGAAACTCGACAGCTACTTTATACCGGTTACACGCACATTGGACCAGCTGCAATAAGGTATCCTCGGGGAACTGGGCCCGGAGCCACTATTGAAAAAACGATGACTGCCGTCCCAGTGGGTAAAGGTAGAGTCGTTCGTGACGGTATTGGCGTCGCTATTCTAAACTTTGGTACGCTGTTAAAGAATGCTGTTGTTGTCGCAGACCAAGTCAATGCTACCGTTGCAGATATGCGTTTTGTAAAGCCTATCGACGAAGACTTGATTCGATCACTGGCCTCCAGTCACAATCTACTCGTCACACTCGAGGAAAATACAATATCTGGTGGTGCAGGTTCTGCTGTGACAGAATTTCTCTCAAACGAGGGCATTGTTATGCCTGTCATGCAGCTGGGTCTTCCAGATAGGCACGTGGACCATGGCTCTCACGCCGAACAACTCGCAGATATTGGGTTGGATTCTGACTCGATCCATGACGCGATCACTCAAAGACTTGAGCTACTTAAAATACCCGCCCAAGCTTCTCAATAAAACGTAAGGAGAATTTATGAAATTCTATGACTGCTCCACAGCCCCAAGCCCTCGAAGAGTCCGTATTTTTATTGCTGAAAAAGCTATCGAAATCGAAACGATACAAGTTGACTTATCAAAGGGTGAGCAATTCTCCGAAGCATTTAAGGCTATTAATCCGTTAATGGAAGTACCCTATCTAACGTTGGATGATGGTACAGGCCTTAGCCAAGTGGAGGCTATTTGTCGATATTTAGAGGAGGTTTACCCTGATAATCCTCTCTATGGAAGAACTCCCGTTGAAAGGGCTTTGGTCACCTCCTTTAATAACCAAGTGAATACGAATGGCTTTATGGCAGGCGCTGAGGCATTGCGGAATGGCTCTCCAGCTATGAAGAACAGGGCCATGCCTGGGCCACATAACTATAGTCAGATCCCTGAGCTAGCGGCAAGAGGTTTAGAGCGAATCGATAACTGCTTTGCCGATCTAAATAAGCACTTTGAATCGAGCCAATACATGGTCGATGACTATTTCTCAGTAGCTGATATAAGTGCTCTAGTTTTTGTAGATTTTGCCAAGTGGGTCAAAAAGAGAATTCCAGAGGATCATAATCACCTTGCTCGTTGGTATGAGAGCGTTATTCAAAGGCCCAGTGCTAAGGCGTAAGACTGCACCATCGAAAACGCTTGATTACGAGTCCTTTAATCTGCGTAACACACTCAATCAAATTTTAAGCTCCTAAAAAAAAGGCCCCTTTAGAGGGGCCTTTTTTATTTTGTAGCAATCTTAGATAGAACCGGGAATTGCCCACTCCGCAAACCATGGAGTCGTTCCGGGTTTGACCGCTCCTACAAAATCCGTGGAGTCAAAGACGAAGGATGATCCAGTATCCTGCGGCGCGATTGCCTCTGCAGTAACAGCAGCTGAATCATTAGTGATCGCGTAGTTGCTATCCATAATGATTGTCTCTTCGATAACTGAGGAACCATCCACTGGCTGCTCCTTATTGAAGGCAACACCTACCGTATCGCAAAGGAAGTTTCGCATTGTAATAGGCGTATCCAGCTTGGGCGTAGATGAGTCACCGTCAGTATCAGAATCATCAATTCGAGCACAGGTCACATCGTATCCCGTTACCGCCGAATTATGTATAGCCGCAGTCACAGATCCTCGAAGACGCATGCCATATTCTCCAGCAGAGTTTGCAGCATCACCACCAATGATTGTTACGTTGGCAATAACACCCGCTGTCTCCGGCGTGTAATCAGCATCAGAAGAATTTAACTCAATACCTCTTGGATCATTAGAGCCCACTGGCGTTGCTCCAGGAGTTTGATTTTTAACAATGAGAGCATACTGGATGTTACCTTGATAACCCTCATCAAAATCGATGTCATCATCATCATTATTGGTTAGAACAGCATGCTTCACATTGGCAGTTCCACCAAACCACTCGATTCCATCGTCCTGATTACCTTGAACTTGAATATAATCGATCAATGTTCCATGGCCAACTCCCTGAAGCGTCAAGCCATTGATTTCATTATTTGGACCTGCAATTAGGCCGCCCTCTGCAATTCGTACGTATCGAATGATTCCACTGTCATCAGCGGCTTCACTTCCACCGTACTCTTGAACGAAGTCACCTCCCTCGCCCAACACATTACACCAGGTCTCGCCAGCCGCATAACAGGCTCCAGTGCCACCCTGACCGTACTGAGGTGCAAACCCTTGTATCACAACACCACCCCATTCACCCATACCATCGTAGCCTGGATCGATACTGCTGAATGTAATCGGACTAGCTGGAGATCCGTTTGCAACAAGCTTGGATCCTCGAGTAACTAGCAGGACCCCATCATCAAATGCCTTAACATCTACACCTGCGCGAATCGTTAAAGTAACGCCGGCAGCAACTATTGCGTCTTTTTCAGCTTGACTTGTAATTTCAACATTTCCCTCACCAACCTTAACAACTCCATCCAAGCGATATTCAACGCCAGCAACCATTGTGTAATCTTCATCAATAGTCCCAGAGACAGTACACTCAGTTTTAGAGCTATTGCATGATACAAAACTAGCCTCTTGAACTACTTCCTGAGTGATTACCGAACCTGGAATCGTCCAATCTGCCCACCATGCTATAGAAGAAGATGGATCAACAGCGCCCACAAAACGAGTTTCATCAAAAATAAAGTCTGACCCATTATCCTGAGCAGGAATCGAAGTAGATGTAGCAAGAAGAGCTGACGTATTAACAATAGCTAGGTTCTGATCAAAGCTTATACCCTCTTCAATTACAGTTGAACCAGCAAGCGGGTCCTCCTTAAGGAAAGCCACACCCGCGGTATCGCAAATAAAATTGTTTAGAGTAATAGGCGTATCCAGCTTGGGCGTAGATGAGTCACCGTCAGTATCAGAATCATCAATTCGAGCACAGGTGACATCGTATCCCGTTACCGCCGAATTATGTATAGCCGCAGTCACAGATCCTCGAAGACGCATGCCATATTCTTCGGCAAAGTTTGCAGCATCACCACCAATGATTGTTACGTTGGCAATAACACCCGCTGTCTCCGGCGTGTAATCAGCATCAGAAGAATTTAACTCAATACCTCTTGGATCATTAGAGCCCACTGGCGTTGCTCCAGGAGTTTGATTTTTAACAATGAGAGCATACTGGATGTTACCTTGATAACCCTCATCAAAATCGATGTCATCATCATCATTATTGGTTAGAACAGCATGCTTCACATTGGCAGTTCCACCAAACCACTCGATTCCATCGTCCTGATTACCTTGAACTTGAATATAATCGATCAATGTTCCATGGCCAACTCCCTGAAGCGTCAAGCCATTGATTTCATTATTTGGACCTGCAATTAGGCCGCCCTCTGCAATTCGTACGTATCGAATGATTCCACTGTCATCAGCGGCATCACTTCCACCGTACTCTTGAACGAAGTCACCTCCCTCGCCCAATACATTACACCAGCTCTCGCCTGCCGTATAACAGACACCCGTTCCACCCTGACCGTACTGAGGTGCAAATCCTTGTATCACAACACCGCCCCATTCACCCATACCATCATAATTATTATCCAGACTACTAAATGTAATCGGATTGTTAGCATAGGCATCTGCGATAAGCTTAGATCCGCGTGTCACAAGCAAAACGCCATCGGCGGTCCCCTTAACTTCTGTCCCCGGTTCAACTGTTAATGACACCCCATTAGTGACAATCGACTCGAACTGCGTCTGACTAGTAATTTCTACGTTACCAGCACCGACAGTAACCACGCCGCTAAGAATGTATTCAACATCCTCTATGAGCGTGTAATCGGAGTCCACTGTCCCTGAAATTGTTCCCTGTGAACAATCAGAATTGAACGATACAAATGATGCTTCAGTTACTTCAGCACAAAGTCCTGTTGGACCAGTGTCTGTTGTAGTCTCTTCCGTATTATTATTGGTGACACTATTATCGACTACATCACCTTCAACGTTGACCGTTATATCTCCCATGCTTTCGACATCTCCATCGCAACCGGAAAGAGCGATGGAAGCAGCAAGAAGACACCCTGCGTAAATAGTATTGCGTTTCATGATAACTTCCTTTCTTAGTGTTGATTAAAATTTTGCAGGGCTAAATAACCCAGCGTGTCTAAATAATTACCGGCCGTTATAGCGAATAGCTAAGGGATAAATTGACCGAAGTCCCTGTTTCGTAAATCTCCACCTCACTAACATTCTGACTGTAGGCAACCGCCTCATTAGTCAGATTTTTAACCTTCAACTTAACTGTCCAATTGTCAGAGAATGTCTTCTCATAATTGAAGTCGACGATCGCTCTGCCTTCCTCAATAATTGGGCCAAGTGCAGCACCCCTTGCGACTCGATAAATTCGATCATCAAAGTAATTGACTAGGAGTGTTGCTTTTTGAGAGGAAGGAAAGTGGTCGTATCCCAGCTGAAGATTTGCCAAGTATTCAGACTGACCCTGTAGCTTTCGGCCATCAGATCCAGTGCCTTCAAGTTGAAGTGACTTCGCTCCTAGTGCGACCTTAGAATCAATAAAGGATATGTTTCCATTTAAGAATAGAGACTGCTCATCTGTGTCTACTAAGAGCGTTTTAAAATCTATTTCGATACCATTTAATTCTGCAGACTCTTGATTTCTGAAAGTAATACCAGCGGCAGCTGAACCGGATGCGTCAGGAATGGCTCGCTCAATTGGGTTGTCTATTTCTTTATTGAAGACTGCTATGGAAACTCTATTTTCAGCGCCAAAATAGTACTCTAATCTTAAATCTAAGTTATCCACATCTGAGACTGTAAGGTTCGGGGAGCCGAAGATTGGGTCATCCGTGGTAGGGTCATAAGATTGAGATGCAGAGCGCTCAATAAGTCCGGGATAGGAGACTGTTTGGCTATAACCCAAACGAAGCTGAATATCTTCAATCACCCGCCATGAAACGTTCAACGCAGGATAAACACCATCTGCCTCTAAAATGTTTTCACTGCCTTCACTATTGGGGTAGACGATTAGCTGGCTGAAGTCTTCAACCCTAGCACCAATTTCAGCGGTCCAATTTTCACCAAATTCATTTGTCAAATTCACAAAGTAGGCATTTATCTCTTCTTGAGACTCATAAGAATCTGTATTCGCAGTAGCAGCCCTTAGTCTAAATCGATCCCCCGCGAAGTTTTCTATAGAAAGAAGCTCATCAACACCATTTGCCATATCTAGGGAGATTGACTTATCACCAAGGCGAACGCCAAATCGGTATAGATCGACCGTCCGCTCCTTATCTGATATTAATGCTCCAAACTCTAATGTTGAGTAGTTTGCCTCCCCCCAATCGAAGGAGATTGAATAATCCAGACCAAGGTCTTTGCTAACCTCGTTGAGGTCAGACCACCTGCGTTCAACCGACGAGGTTGCCAGGAATCCATCGAGTCCGTAATACTGTCGTCTGTCAGGCTCTAATCTGTCAGTTTCAGAATATCCTGCACGCCATTCAATTTGGCTGTCTAACCCCATCATTTGGATATCTTGGACACCATTAAAGCTCTGCGAGAACATTTGACGCTCGACATACTCAAGAATAGTTGCGTCCAAGACATTTCCCTCGACATCGGTAGCAGAGGTTTGGCGCGTAACATCATCTGTTGAACGGAGCAGTGTTGTCTTGGCTGATACTTCGCCTGAATCGTGTTCATAACCAAGATAGCCATAACCAGAAACGGCAACATTGTCCTTGGTACGGTTATATCCGCCGTCCAATCCATTAGGATTAGATAAGGTTGCATCTCCTCTATAGCCTGTCGATCTTCCGTAGGATCCTGCGATGTAGTAGCCGAGATCCCCTTGATCTAACTCGTATCGATCACCAAATGAGCCATCAAAACCAACATCTGGGTCGGCAGTGATTGGCCTAGGGTCATAGTCAGGTTTGAATGTAAGCGCGTAGGCAAGCGCCACCTCTTGACGAGTGCATAAATCTCCAAGAAGATCTGGATCGCAAATAGTTAAAGATCGTGCGCCATTGGTTGCCTCAAGAACTCCAGAGTGAACGTCTCTTAAACCTCCATCGAACCCCCACTCCTCAGTCGCACTGTCCCGATAGCCCTGAACTGTGTCTCCTGTAAAATCAGAATTTGCTCCAATGGAAACAGCGAAACTTCCAGATCGCTCATCAGGCATGGATTTAGTAATAACCGAAATGGATCCTCCAGTGGTTGATGCTAATTGATCCGCAGTAAATGACTTTTGAACTTCGATCGTTTCAACAATATTTGAGGGGAATAAATCAAGCTGGATATCGCGGCGCAACGGATCCGTACTTGGCATCAAGATCCCATTGAATTCTGTAGATATGTAGCGCCCATCCAAACCACGGACGTTTGCATACTTATCATCAATCACACTTAATCCAACGATTCTACCGAGCACAGCGCCAATATCGCTATCACCAAAACGAGCCATCTCATCGGCATCTACGGCACTTACAATAGATGATGCATAACGCTCAAGGTTTTCAGATCCATCAGTGGGATTGAATACACCCAATGTAACGACTTCCTCCATTGCAGCTGCTGATAGGGAGGCAGGAGGACCTGAAGTTGGTTGTTTAAAGAGTTTAAATGTGGCATTGGCGCCAAGATCAGCGAACACTCTAATTGCTGTACTGGCTGATGGTTGAAACCCTGATTGACTGGCCTGAACAGAATGAAGACCACGAGGCACCTCAAGGGAATATATCCCCTCCTCGTCAGTCTTTGTCGACAAACTAAGATCTGTAACTTCAACAGTGGCACCCTCAATAGCAACGCCGGAGGGAGACAGGACTCTACCAACGATGTAGCCCTTATCATCACTGATATTACTAAAAATTTGGCTTTTGACTACGGGTTCTATTTCTGAGTCGCGGTTATAAACTGCAGAGATTTCAATTTGCCCATTCTCTGGAAGATTAAAACGAACCGGCACAGCGTTGTCGTCAGAAATTAAATACAGCTTGTGGGGGCCTGTCTCCAAGTCAGCTTCAACTAAACCCTTTGCATTAGTTACACCAACAATTTTCCCATCCACCGCCACCTTAATAAATCTCAGTGGGGCATCTTCAAGAAAAACAAGCACAAAAGCCTTTTCAGAGAAAGCCCAAGGCGAAATAATCGAGCCTACCAAAATTAAGATTGCATACCACTTTTTGGCCATCGCTATTCGACTCCTGTTAATCGCTTACAAAGGATTGGAGCAAAGTTTTTGAAACTATTTGCCCCCTTTTTTTACAGCTTAAGGTAGCAACGAAAAATGACCGTACAATGAACTTTTGATGACAGAAATATTACAAGTGAGGCACTTAACTAATTAGTCATTACAAACACATATAAGAATTTATTACCCAAAAAAAGGAGGCAGAAGCCTCCTTTTAAAACAAGATTATTTGCTACTTTAGCAATGTCTGATATCTTTACCCTTAACCACAAATACAATCTGTTCACAGAGATTTTTTGCGTGATCTCCAATTCGCTCGAGGGAACGCAAGACCCAGAGGATGTTAATAGCCCGACTGATACTTCGAGGGTCTTCCATCATATAGGTAGCTACTTCACGAAGTGCTGTTTTGTAGTCAAGATCAACTTGCTGATCCTCTTCAATGGTGCGGATAGCGGCATCTGAGTCAAATCGAGCAAATGCGTTCAAGGCATGAGCAAGTAAATTGGTGACAGAAGTTGCAATGTGTCGAACTTCAGGATATCCAACCGAGGACTCGTTTTCCTCACTCAAGATTATGGCATGATTTGCAATTTTTCTAGCCTCATCTCCTATACGCTCAAGATCATTCACTGCCTTCGTTACCATCATCACTAAACGCAAATCACTAGCGGCTGGCTGACGTCTGGCAATAATCAATATGCATGCTTCGTCAATATCTACCTCCATAGCATCAATACTCTGATCCGCCAATATCACCTGCTCCGCAAGCTGACTATTGGCATCACTGATGGCAAGAATTGCATTCTGAAGTTGTTCCTCTACCTTTCCTCCCATCTCCATGAGGCGCGTGCGTATTTCCTCGAGCTCCTCATCGAATTGTTTCGTGATGTGATTTTCAAACGACATTTTTGCCATGACTAGTTTCCTGTTATGTATCTATTTAAGCTATAAAACCTTAACCAAATCGTCCGGTGATATATGCCTCTGTCAGCTGATGCTTTGGCATAGTGAATACCTGCTCAGTGGGATTAACTTCGATTAACTTTCCCAAATGAAAGTAAGCTGTGCGATGAGAAACCCGAGCTGCTTGCTGCATGCTGTGAGTTACGATTGCAATAGTAAAATTCTGACTCAGCTCCTTAATAAGTTCTTCAATTTTAGCAGTAGCTATTGGATCTAGGGCAGAGCAAGGCTCATCCATTAAGATAACTTCTGGACTCACTGCAATCGCTCGAGCAATACAAAGCCTCTGTTGCTGCCCGCCTGATAGTCCGGTTCCTGGCTGGTCTAATCTATCTTTCACTTCTTCCCATAGCCCTGCTTTGCGTAAGCTTTTTTCAAGTATCTCATCTAGATCAACTCGAGTATCCGCTAATCCATGAATTTTAGGGCCATAAGTGACGTTATCTCGGATAGATTTTGGGAATGGATTCGGCTTTTGAAAAACCATCCCTACTCGGGCTCTAAGCTCAACAACATCAAGCTTCGGCGAATATAGATCTTGACCATCCATACAAATTTGACCGTCTACCCGGCAGCCCTCCACCGTATCATTCATACGGTTGAGTGTTCGTAAAAAAGTTGATTTACCGCACCCGGAGGGCCCAATCATGGCGATAACTTCATTCTTGGCAATATCAATGTTTACGTCATATATCGCCTGCTTGTCAGAATAAAACACATCAACATTACGCATAGTCATTTTAGGGTCATCACAGAAGCTCTGGCCAACCGTGACATGACTTTCATCTAATTCTAATGCCTGTTCTGATTTTAGTTTCACTTTGACCTATCCTTAACGTTTCCACCAATCTATGAGTTCAATATCAGCTGACTTGCCAACTTGATTGTTATTTTTTTACTTACCAACGCCTTTCTAAACGTCTTCTTAACCATACAGCTGTTGTGTTCATGGCAATTAAGAAGCTTAACAAAACCATAATGGCGGCTGAAGTCTTCTCAACGAAAGCTCGTTCTGGACTATCTGCCCAGAGGAAAATCTGCACTGGTAAAACTGTAGCTGGATCAGAAAATCCATTTGGGATGTCGACAATAAAGGCTACCATACCTATCATCAAAAGAGGTGCCGTCTCTCCCAGTGCTTGCGCCATCCCAATAATCGCGCCGGTTAACATGCCCGGTAGTGCAAGCGGCAACACATGGTGCAAAACCATCTGATATCGAGATGCCCCCATTCCTAGTGCAGCTTCGCGTATAGAGGGAGGAACCGACTTAATAGCCGCTCGACTTGTGATGATAATTGTCGGTAACGTCATCAGTGTCAAAACTAACCCACCTACAATGGGAACTGATCTAGGCACATGGAAAAAATTAATGAATATAGCGAGACCCAGTAAGCCGAAAATAATTGAGGGTACTGCTGCTAAGTTATTAATGTTCACCTCTATAAAATCTGTCAATCGGTTTTTTGGCGCGAATTCCTCTAGATAAATTGCAGCGCAAACACCGATAGGAAATGAAAGCATTAGTGTCATTACTAAGGTTAGAAATGATCCCACGACAGCTCCGCGAATACCGGCTTGTTCTGGCTCTCGAGAATCACCGCGATTAAAAAGATTACTGTTGAACTTGAGCTCTATCGAGCCTTGTTCATGGAGCTCCCCAATCCATTGAATTTGCTGACCTGTAAGTCTAGCCTCATAGGCGTTGCCATCTAGCCATGACTTGTAATAGGTGTCGATATCATCATCCGCCAAAACCCAAACTGACTCTGTTTTACCTAGTAATGTTGGACTGACCAACAAGCGATCTTTTAAATCAAATCCTGCTCCATTACTTAATAGATTATTCAACCGCCGCTTATCTCGACGGCTAGAGACATCAGGGAATCTCTCTCGCAATGCTGTTTTTGGCAGGGCCTGCCAATTTCCTGCAGACAGTTGCTCAGTGTCAGATAAATTATCAATTCCTATTAGATCCGCATCATAACGAATATCTAGATTAATGTAGGTTGCTCTAAAGGCCCCATGCCCTTTGCCAACAATATCAATAAAAAGTAAAGCTACCGCCATCAGTCCGATCAAAATAGCAATTCGTCCATACCAATGAAAGCGAGCCTCAGCACGGTTTCGCTGAGTCAAAGAATGTTGAATTTTAATTAACGTCTTACTATCACTCATATTGTTCTCGATATTTTTTCACAATATGTAACGCAAAAATATTTAATAGCAACGTGACTGTAAACAACATAAGTCCTAGCGCAAAAGCAGCTAGCGTTTTTGGGCTATCGAATTCTTGGTCGCCCGTAAGCAGGGTGACTATTTGTACTGTAACCGTCGTTACAGATTCTAATGGGTTTGCAGTTAATTTTGCCGCCATACCCGCTGCCATCACCACGATCATCGTTTCACCAATAGCTCGTGAAATGGCCAGCATAATTCCACCAACAATGCCTGGGAGGGCAGCGGGGATGACTACCTTCCTTATGGTTTCTGACTGCGTTGCTCCCATCGCCAATGAACCATCGCGCATAGATTGTGGCACGGCAGTTATAACATCATCTGCAAGAGATGATATAAATGGGATGATCATGATCCCCATCACACCGCCCGCGGCTAGAGCGCTCTCTGATGAAATAGTTAAACCGACGCTCGCCCCTAAATCACGTAAGAACGGTGCTACTGTCAATGCGGCAAAAAACCCATATACGACAGTAGGAATGCCCGCTAGGACTTCCAATGCTGGTTTTGCATAGGTACGTACCTTACTATCTGCATATTCAGCTAGGTAAATCGCTGACATCAAACCAATTGGAACTGCAATAAACATAGCAACGGCGGAAACCAGAAGGGTACCAACAAATAAAGGAATAGCACCGAAACTTCCTGATGATCCGACTTGATCTTCTCTGATTGCCGTTTGAGGACTCCATTCAAGGCCAAATACAAAGTCATAAATAGGCACTGAACGAAAAAACTGTATTGATTCAAATAGAACTGAAAACACAATTCCTAGTGTGGTAAAGATCGCAACGCAAGCACATGCGAGCAACAAATTTTGCATAACCCTTTCGACAGCTGGCCGCGCACGGAAGTCAGGCTTTAGTTTATAACTACTCCAAGCCAGTCCAGACATAGCTAAAGTGATTATCAATAAGGTTATCGACCACTGAGATACAACATTCAGAGATAGCATATTATCTGCTGCATCAAGCAACCCGCTGGGTTGGCTCTCTCTGGGAAGGATTCCGTTAGCTATGTTGGCTACTTTGTTGAGGATAAGGTTATAACTGGCATTACCAGATGGGATTAATTCAGGTGATAAGTCAGTCATCACCATAGCATTGATAACTATCTCATCAAAAATCAGCCAGATTGCAAGCAAAAAAGTAGCCGGTAATGTGCACCACAGAGCCGCATGCAAACCATAATATGATGGCAGGGAATGTAAGTTTCTGATTCCTCCTAACGGATTTGCCAACGCTAGTGAGCGGCCTCGGCTCACGTAAAAGCTAAATGAGCCCAAAACTATAAGTAAAGATAAAAGATGTGTGGCCTGCATATCGCTCTTAAATTCCCTCAAAAACGTAAAAGCCCAGCCTTCGGGCTGGGCAGGTCTAACTGTGTCAAACTATAAGGATTATTTCAACGCTTCTTTGCCTGTCATTGGTACAAGTGATATTGTATTGCTAGCCATGTCCATACGCATTTTTGTAGGTAGAGGAATCATTCCTTTGTCTGCTAAATAGCCCTCCTCACTCCACGCTCTCTCGCTAGTAAATTCCTTGAGGTAACCCATTATTCCTGGGACCACGCCAACATGCGCCTTCTTTACATAGAAATATAATGGGCGAGAAATAGAGTATGATTTGTCGGCAATAGATTCAAAGGTTGGTTCTATCGCTTCTATTTGGGCACCTTGAACTTTATCAGCATTCTGATCTAAAAAACTAAATCCAAACACACCTAACGCGGTTGGATTGGCCTCTAGCTTTTGAACAATCAAATTATCATTTTCACCTGCCTCAATATAACGTCCATCTTCACGGACAGTGTGGCAGATTGCTTTATATTTGTTTTTATCAGTCTTTTTAATTGCGGCGATCCAGTCTATCTTTTTACACCCACCCTCTAAGGCAAGTTCTGCGAAAGCATCTCTGGTGCCAGAGGTTGGAGGAGGACCAAGCACTTCAATCTGCGTATCGGGCAAGGAGGAGTTTATCTGCTTCCATGTAGAATATGGATTATCAATCAACTCTCTATCATTAGCGCCGGGTACTTTCTCTGCAAGAGCTAGGAAAATATCTTTTCTCGTTAAGTTCATTGGTGCGGCATCAACCGAATTAGCTATAACAATTCCGTCATAACCAACTTGCACTTCGATAATGTCCTTCACGCCATTTGACTGACATTTTTTAAATTCAGACATCTTAATTCGACGAGATGAGTTAGTAATATCAGGATGATTTGTACCAACGCCAGAACAAAATAATTTCATCCCTCCACCAGAACCTGTTGATTCAATCTTGGGTGTAGGGTTTCCAGTAGATCGCCCATAACGCTCAGCCACTACGGTTGAGAAGGGGTAAACCGTCGATGAGCCGACAACTTCGACACTTTCTCGAGCAACTGAAATCGGTGACATCAGTATTACTGCTAAAGTAGTAGCTGTTGAAAAAAGTGTTATTTTGTTAAACATATTGAACTCCAAAAACTGATAGTGATTTAAAATGTCTATTCCGACTTGGGATCTAACGAATGTATTAAATTAATGTGACAGAAATATGACAAGGCAAAAAACAAATTTGTTGTTTTGTAATATTTTAGACATATATTTATCACGTGGTTGTCATAATTAATACTTGGCAATTAGGAGGGCGGACGCCTAAAAGAAATTTCAGGTTAGGAATTGAGTATGAAAAATTTGTTTTTAGTAATTGGTATCGTCTTTACTTCGTTTAGTTTCGCCGCAGGCCCAATTGATGGGAAAGTTTATGGCAAAGCAAACCTGTCTATTGTGAATCAGGAAGACAATGGGACTGATGAGTGGAATCTGAACAGTAATGCCTCCCACCTGGGTGTGAAAGGTAAGACTAAAATTTCTGATGGCCTTGAGATCGTTTATCAAGCCGAATATAAAATTTGTATTAATAGTGGCAGTTGTAAAGGTCAAACCTCCAAGCAACGTAATACGTTTGCCGGCTTGAAAGGCGATTTTGGCATGGTCTGGGCAGGAAAACATGACACCCCCACAAAGCTTGCTCAGAAAAAAATTGATCTCTTTAATGACTTGGAAGGTGATATTAAGAATACATTTGAAGGTGAGAATAGACTTTCTAATATCGTTGCCTATACCTCTCCCACTGTAAATGGCGTAACAGCGACCCTGGCTATGATTTCGGCTGAAGGTGAGGATTTTGACCAAGATGATAAGGACGATACTGGACTCAATGACGGCATGTCCTATTCAATTAACTATTCGCTAGATAATTTATATCTTGCGATTGCCGGCGATCAAGATATTTATGACCAAGATCTCTTACGGATGGTAGCCCAGTATCAAATGGACGCCCTGAAGCTTGGTTTTATGTATCAGCAGAATGAGGATAGTTTGGGTACAAAAGATGAGTCTGGATATTTTTTCAGTGCTGCCTATAAAATCGATGGTAATGTTACTCTAAAAGCACAATATGGAGCCATTGAAGATGATGTTGATGGTGATGAAGAGAAGACAATGTCTATAGGAGCGGATTATAAACTTGGCAAGAATACTAAGGTATTTGCCTTCTATACTGACAATACTGACTCCGCTATTGATTCTGATGATTCTGAATTTAGCGCTGTGGGCTTGGGGATGGAGCACAAATTCTAATTTCCAAATGGACAGTTAAAAGGGCGCTCGGCGCCCTTTTTTTTGGAATAAAAAAATATCTCGCCAAACATAATTTTTAAGATCGCTACACCGAAAGTAATTTGATACATTGACGCCAGATCACAGACTTTAAAAAGAACGTTTCTAACTGATCATGTGTCTGAAAGTTTTAGGGGTAAACTATGAGCTACCAAAATTTTGATGACTTCGTCGCATCAGAAGCCAATCATGTTCCGTTAACACCATTGTCGTTTTTACCCCGAACCGCGTTAATGTATCCGGATCGCCGGGCTATAGTCTATGGCGACCGCAGCTACACCTGGCAGTCATTTTTTCATCGTTGCCAAAAACTTGCATCTGCACTTAATGGAGCCGGTGTGTCCAAGGGCGATACCGTGGCAGTATTAGCGGCGAATACTCCAGAAATGATAGAGGCACATTTTGGAGTGCCCATGTCTGGGGCTGTACTAAACACTATTAACACTCGTCTAGATGATGAAACTATTGCCTACATACTCGAGCATGGTGAAGCTAAGGTATTCATCGTGGATTATGAGCTTGCGCCGCAGGTCAAGGATGCGCTAAATATATTAAAGGATAATGATTTATTAGTTATTGATATATTGGATTATCAAAATAGTACTGCACCTGCTTCCATGGGAAGAACTGACTATGAGTCATTTTTAAGTTCTGGGAGTGAGGAGGATCAATGGCATATGCCATCTGATGAATGGGATGCAATTGGCTTAAGTTATACATCAGGAACATCAGGTCGACCTAAAGGGGTGGTTTATCATCACCGCGGATCCTATTTAATGTCTATGGGCACAATTGCCGACTGGGATCTACCTCGTCATCCCAACTATTTGTACACAGTACCCATGTTTCATTGCAATGGCTGGGGTCATGCCTGGACGATGACAGCTTTAGCCGGGACGATGTTTTGCACACGATCTATTGTTCCTGAAGAAATATTTACAGCTATATCGGAGCACAAAATTACTCACTTTGGTGGTGCTCCAATCGTGCTTAGCATGCTTCTCAACTCCCCACGAGCAAAAGATTTTTCCTGTAATCACACTGTTGAACTCATGACTGCGGGCGCACCACCCCCAGCATCTGTATTACAGGGTATTGAAAAATTGGGTTTCAATGTTACCCAAGTATACGGGTTAACCGAAACCTATGGGCACACAGTTATGTCTACTTGGAACACAGATTGGGACGATGCTGATGCGGAGCATCGAGCGAAATTAAAGGCTCGCCAGGGTGCTGCGATGGTAATGACAGGAGGAATGCGAATCGTGGATATGGAATCGCGAGACGATGTTCCGGCTGATGGAGAAAGTATCGGAGAAATTTTAATTCGCGGCAATACAGTGATGAAAGGCTATTTAAAGGATAACGAGAACACCATCGAGTCGCTTAAAGATGGTTGGTTCCATACAGGTGATTTAGCGGTCATGCATCCTCAGGGTTACGCTGAAATCAAAGATCGATTGAAGGACATTATTATCTCGGGTGGGGAAAATATTTCTTCTGTAGAGATCGAGGGAGTTCTTCATAAGCATGAAGCTGTATCACTGGCTGCGGTAGTCGCTTTGCCTGATGAAAAGTGGGGAGAGGTCCCCTGCGCATTTCTTGAACTTATTGATGGAATGACTGTTTCAGAGTCAGAAATTGAAACCTTTTGCAGAGCTCACCTAGCGGGCTTTAAACGTCCTAAGAAGGTAGTCTTTGGCGAACTTCCAAAAACAGCAACTGGAAAAATACAAAAATATGAACTACGAACACTCGCTCGAAGTGGAAAGTTAAATTAAAAAAGAATAGCTAGCTGGACTGGTTTCTAGAACTGACTATAATCTTCGGCATCAACACATATCTGCAAGCTACTACTTTATTCAGGAGAATATATTTTGGAACAACTAGATACTTTTGATCTAAAGAACCTCACCCTAATCGGGGATGAGGATGGCATCGTCCAGGTTATTCTTTCCCGTCCAGCCAAACGTAATGCGTTAAATGCGGAAACTATTGAGGAGCTCATTGACGTGTTCTCAAGGCTCCCCAGGATGGGAGCGCGCGCGGTGGTTTTGAAGGCTGAGGGCGATCACTTTTGTGCGGGATTAGATCTAGTTGAGCATCATAACGAGCAACGGCGTCCTGAGGAATTTATGCATATTTGCCTTCGTTGGCACGAGGCGTTCAATAAGATGGAGTACGGTGGTGTGCCGATTATTGCCGCGCTCAAAGGGGCTGTCGTTGGTGGGGGTTTGGAGCTCGCATCTGCGGCACATGTGAGGGTTGCGGATCAAAGTACTTACTTTGCCCTTCCAGAGGGTCAAAGGGGTCTATTTACGGGTGGCGGAGCAACGATTCGTGTTGCAGATCTTGTTGGGAAATCACGTATGATAGATATGATGCTAACTGGTCGAGTCTATAAATTAGAGGAGGCTTTCCAGGTTGGTTTATGCCAATACCTAGTCGATGGCTCAAGCGATGATAAGGCAATGGAGATTGCACGCACAGCTGCGGAAAATCCAGCACTATCTAATTTTGCTATTTGCTCAGCAATCAGTCATATGCAAAATATGTCGGCAATGGATGCAGCTTATGCAGAATCTGTTGTTGCAGGTATCGTGAACACGCAGCCAGCCTCAAACGAGAGACTGGAGGCTTTTGCTAACAAAAGCGCTCCCAGAGTACGGCCTGACTGAGCGCTAGAACTGATCAGTTGGTGTGGAGCGGGAACAAGCACTCAAAGGTAGCTCCCTGACCCGGACGGCTGATGATATTCAAACTGGCATTTGCCCTGGTTAGGGCGTGTTTGGCTATCGCTAGACCCAGACCACTGCCGCCACTTTTCGAATTACGACTATTGTCACCACGATAAAATCGTTCTGTTATCTTAGGAATTTCATCCACTTGCATACCCACACCATCATCTGCGACTACAATCATAATTCCGTTTTCATGCAATTGTATGTTTACTTTGATTTTTGCCCCATCGGGATTGTGATTGACCGCATTAAAGATAATGTTGCCTAAAGCCGCTCGAATATCTCCATGATTTCCTTGAAGGATCAATGGTTGGCTTTCAAAAGAGAAGTGATGACGCCCAGCACTAAGCACCTTTGCTTCATCGATAATGCTATTAAGCATGGAAACAATGTCTACTTCCTCATTTTGAATTTCTTGGCTTTCCTCTTCCATCTGAGACAACAAAATTAAATCATCTGCAAGAGTTTGCATTCGAACCACCTGCTCCGCCATTTGCTCATAAGCCTTTGTCTCTAGAGCATTTTTGTTTGGTAGATCCTCCAATGTCTCGAGATAGCCTCTAAGAACTGTAAGTGGAGTGCGTAACTCGTGGGAGACATTCCCGACAAACTCCGCTTTTAATAGCTCAAACTTACTGAGTCGACTTACATCTGTAATGACCAGCACTATATCTTGACCATCGATAAAGGAGGCTTCGAAATCTAGCAATATATCCTTTTGGACATTCGACACTAATCTTATCGAACCAGAAAATTCAGATTTATTTATATATTCAATAAAGTGTGGCTCTCTAATTAAGTTCATTATCGAACTACCACGATCGCCTGAACGAAGATTGAGTAATGTTTTTGCCGAAGTATTCCACCAATCTAGGGTTCGATTTTTTTTCAGCACCACAACACCTTGTTCCAGAGACTCTGTAACCTTAGTCGCTCTTCTAATCAAAGTTCTTAGCTTTTCTGATGATTTTTTATGCCGACGCCGTTGACGATTTAGGGTGTCCGCTACCTCTCCCCATACTCCATCCACATTTGGAGGGATATTTCTCATACCCCTATCTATCCATGAGAATATCGTGGATGTCGTTTTAAAAATCCAGAGTAAATAGATCGCTAGGCTTATAACAAGAATCTGGAGAGGAAGGTCTAGACTCCAACCAAAAAACAAACTGAAAAAGAAAATGGAGGAGGCTCTCCAAAGTTCATGTTGCATCCCAGGTCGCAAAGCCCTTGCTCCTTGTAAAAATTATTAAGCATCTTGTAATTGGGTTGAGAACCTATACCCAGCCCCTCGAACAGTCTGCACATAGTTTTCATGACCTGCAACAGAAATTGCCTTGCGCAACCTCCTGATGTGGACATCAACAGTCCTTTCATCCAAATAAACATTCCCCCCCCACACATAATCCAGGATTTGATCCCTCGAATATACACGCTCTTGGTGGGTAAGAAAAAATTGAAGAAGTCTATATTCCGTGGGACCAAGATTTACCGACTGCCCGTCAATACTAACTCGATGTGCCAGAGGATCGAATACAAGACTCCCAACCAAGATTGGCTCTTTAAGCTCCTCCCTGCCTACTCGTCTCAGAACCGCTTTAACTCTTGCCACCAACTCCCGAGGAGAGAATGGTTTGGAAATATAATCATCAGCTCCAGAGTCCAGACCAGAAATTTTATTCGATTCCTCAGCCCTCGCGGTTAGCAAGATGACTGGAATATGTTCAGTAAGTTCATCACGCTTGAGCCGCCTTAGTAGCTCAAGCCCGCTTGTTCCAGGCATCATCCAGTCTAGTAAGACTAGATCTGGATGCTTATCAACCACAAGGGCATGAGCCTTTTGCGCATTCTCAGCTTGCAACACGTTATATCCGGCGGCATCCAATGAAATCACGAGCATATCCCTAATTGAAGACTCATCATCAACCACTAAAACAGTCTGCCGAGGCATAATTTTCACCTGCTCTATCATATATATTTCTGTCAATTAAAATACAGTTAGGTTACAAAAATATTACAATCTAAAGGACGGTATAACATGCTAAATAATTGGGCAATTAGTTTAGTAACCAAGATTCGATATTTTCTCAAGGATACAGCATAATGCGCGCCCGATTAGCTACATGGATCCATGTCATGACCATCAAGAAAAATAGTGCAGTCAGTTTCCACTACGTTCTCACTAACGACGAGGGCCAGCAATTAGACAGCTCAACTGGAAAGAATCCACTGTCTTACCTACATGGCGCTGGAAACATTATTCCCGGACTTGAAAGTGCGCTTGAAGGTAAAACCATTGGTGACTCGATGTCTGTCGCAGTTGAAGCTGCAGATGGGTATGGTGAAATTCAGCTTGAATTAATTCAAGAGGTACCTCGAGGATCTTTTCAAGGAGTTGACAGAATTGAGGTGGGTATGCAGTTTGAAGCTCAAACTGGGAACGGTGATAGCATACCTGTGACTGTCACTGCGATAACTGATGAATCAATAACCGTTGATGGCAACCATCCTCTTGCGGGTAAGAATCTCAATTTTGATGTCTCTATTGAAGCCGTGCGCGATGCGACTCAAGAAGAACTAGATCAAGGCCACTCGAATTAAGGGAACGGCCATATTAAGAATCATCAGAATAGCTAATTCTTGAACCTGAAATCATTGGCTTTTCGTCCTAACTGACACTCCTCTTTCAAGCAAAGTATCGTGCTTCTTTATATTATTTGTCATAATCCTGAAGCAACAGTCAGTAACAATCATAAGGTTTAATTGTGGAATAAGACATGACAATTAAAGTAGGCATTAATGGATTAGGACGAATCGGCCGCATAGCGCTAAGAGAGTGGTGGGGCTCTGACGCCTTTAGCATTGTGCATGTCAACGAGATCGGCGGCGATGCAAAAAGTGTAGCCCACCTCACTAAATTTGATTCGGTTCATGGGACTTGGGATAAGGATATTGTTGCTAATTCTGAGAACAATTCCCTTGTAATAGGTGGTGAGTTGGTGGGTTTTTCTCAAAGTGAAGGAATAGAAAATCCAGCATGGAAGGACGCTAAAGTCGATTTAGTCATCGAGTGCACAGGTAAATTTAAGTCACAGGAAAGCTTAAAGTCTTATCTAGATCAAGGCATCAAAAAGGTTGTTGTTTCCGCGCCAATCAAGGATGAGACGCCTAATATTGTCATGGGAATTAATGACCAAATCTATTCAGACCAATCTATTGTGAGCGCTGCCTCTTGTACAACCAACTGTTTAGCTCCTGTGATTGATGTGCTCCAAAAAGAATTTGGCATAGAGCATGGCTCAATTACGACAATTCATGATCTAACCAATACTCAAAGCGTGCTTGATGAGTACCATCCAGATCTGAGAAGAGCCAGAGCCAGCAGCCTATCATTAATACCTACCACCACGGGCTCAGCAACGGCGATCACAAGAATATTTCCAGAATTAAAGGATCGCATCAATGGTGTGGCGGTAAGGGTCCCCCTCGCTAATGCCTCACTAACCGATTGCGTGTTCGAACTTAAATCCTCTACGACAAAGGAAGCGGTTAATAAAGCATTTGAGGAGGCCTCGAAATCTCGACTAAAAGGGATCTTGGGTTTTGAAGAACGTCCCCTAGTATCTGTAGATTACACCAACGATACTCGATCAGGCGTTATCGATGGACCGTCAACGATGGTAGTTAATGGCACCCAATTAAAGGTGCTAGTCTGGTACGATAATGAGATCGGCTATGTTCATCGGATGATGGAATTAGCTGAAAAAGTCGCGTTATCGATGTGAAAGTTTTGCTGTGACAGATAGTCCCTCAACATCAATCCGACAATATGGACTCGTGACGCTAAGTTACTGGGCCTTTACCCTTACCGACGGCGCGCTTCGGATGTTGGTGCTGCTCTACTTTCATCGCTTAGGGTTTAGCCCAATTGAAATTGCCAGTCTGTTTATTCTTTATGAGATTTCAGGAGTCTTCACCAGTCTGCTTGGCGGTTGGCTGGCATCTCGTGTTGGTTTAGCACCTACCCTTCAACTCGGTCTTGTACTCCAAATATTGGCGATCACAATGTTGCTTGTGGACAACCAATATTTGACCGTGGCGTACGTCATGATTGCGCAAGCTCTGTCCGGTATTGGTAAGGACCTCAATAAGCTAAGTGCAAAAAGTAGTATTAAGATCCTCCGTCCTGAAAATGCGAAGGATTCTCTTTTTAACTGGGTAGCTCTGCTTACAGGCTCAAAAAACACTCTGAAAGGTGTTGGCTTTTTCTTGGGAGGGGCCCTTCTCTCGTTAATAGGCTTTCAGAGTACGCTGATTTTAATGGCCCTGTTTTTGGTAGTTATTTTATTGTTAGGAATTTTCTTGTTACCTAGACTCAAATATGCGGAGAATAAGTCCAAGTTCAAAGAATTGTTTTCAAAGAGTGCAGCAATTAATAGGCTCTCATTTGCTCGACTTTTCTTGTTTGGCTCCCGAGATATTTGGTTCGTGGTAGCTTTACCAGTGTTTCTCCAAAGTGAGCTAGGCTGGAGTTACTGGCAAGTTGGAAGTCTCATGTCGCTGTGGATTATTGGATATGGAGGAATTCAGACATTAGCACCTAAGATTACCGGAAAATTCAAATCTGCCAGAATAGGTGGCTTCCAAGATCAGACGACACTTGTGCACTGGGGATCACTCTTGTTTGTCATACCTCTAGTAATGGCGGTAGCGATGATGCTGTTTGACAACATAGGTTTAATCATCACTATTTGTCTAATACCCTATGGCTTTTTATTTGCGATTAACTCCAGCGTTCACTCCTACTTGATACTTGCGTATGCAAGTCGTGATCAAGTGTCGCTGGATGTTGGCTTTTACTACATGGCAAACGCCGGAGGTAGGCTTCTTGGTACAATACTGTCAGGTATTATTTTTCAATATTTTGGATTAGTAAGTTGTCTTTTGACTGCTTCATCCATGATATTTATTAGTACTTTTGCAGCTAAGAGCCTCCCTGGGCCAACTGAAGATTAAATCCTCCAAATTCTCTTTAATATTGTCTTGCAAGCTTCACGAAAAGCTAGATGTCTGATACCGTTACCTCAACATTAATATTTCGATAGGAAACGTTTTATGTCAGACCAAAACGATACAACAATGGATCCAAACTCACTCTTCAGGGAAGAGAATTTTACTGACCAAAAGATGGGCGCTATCCGCAAGTTGACGCCTGTAAAGGCCGATGGGTCGGATGATGATTCACGCGACATTTTGTTCCTTGGCTCAGCTCAGGTCATGACGCCAATGGGTGCTATTCCCCTTAACTTTTCACTGGATGGTAAAAATATAGGAGAGGCTGCAGAGGACTTCGGAGCAAAGGCTGCTGTCGCTGTTGAGGATGCTGCAAAAGAGCTTGAAAAGATGCGGCGTGAGCAGGCATCTCAGATTGTTGTTCCTGGTCAAGGTGGCGGCATGGGTGGTAGTCAGGGAGGAATAATCACTTAGTTACCTGTCTTAAAACGTAAGTGAATATTCACTATTTTATTTATTAAGTAGCAGATTTTCGTCTATTGGCTCAAAAATATCTGCAGCATCAATTAACGATTTAGCCGTCAACGCCTCGACTCCATAAACAACGGTTTCGATTGAATTACTCTGCGAAACTCTAGTTAGCAGTCGATCAAAGTCACCATCTCCTGATAGTAAGACTACGGTGTCTACGGGGTCTTCAATCGCTGTCACTGAATCCATCACATCGATTGCTATGCCCACATCCCAGTCACCTTTTGCTGATCCGTCGCTCCTCTGAATAAATGGGTTCAACTTTACTTTAAAACCAATGGCATCAAGGGCTTTTTGGAAGCCTCGCTGTTGAGGATCGTTACGATCAATTGCATAGGCATTTGCGACAACAATTTCTCCGTCTGCACTTAATTTATCCCAAAGCTTGCGATAGTTAAAATTACAGCCAAATGTATCTTTAACCGTGTAGTAGATATTCTGTACATCAACAAAAACTGCTATTTTTTTCATATATATCTCTTGGTGTGGGTCATGTCTAAATAACGGACTGTAACTGATACAACTGTCCTGGATTTATAGTCACCGATAAACTCACTATATTTCCTCCCATCCATATTCTTCTTCTTAGTTTTATGCAGGCCTGCTCGTCCTCACCGGTCAAGGCAAGCTCACGTCTCTCCCCTGGGCTGGCGATTACTGAATTTAAGAGATAATCCGACTCACAATCTCCAGTTATCCAATCTATATAAGAGGAAGGGCTAATTTTTTCGTAATTCTGCTTCATAAATGCTGGAACAAGCGAAGAATTTACATAAAGATGTTCTAGTTGACACGGCTTATCAAGGTCTAAATAAAGAAATGTTGCTTTAAATAGATTCTCGCCAATATCAATCTCCATGCTTGATGCAGTTTCTGAATCAGATTGAATAGCATCCATTGAAAGGACACGGCAGCGGTAACGCCCAGCGGCTAACAAATCTTCGATCACATCAACTAATTCGATTTTTGGTCTTTTTTTGTCAATCTTTTTGACAAATGAACCAGATCCAGGGGATCGCAATAGTAATCCTTGCCGGTCTAGTTCGGCCAACGCTCGTCTGGCTGTCATTCGACTCACTGAAAAGGTCTCTGCTAAATCATTTTCAGATGGGACACGCGTGCCAGCGGGCCAATTACCCGTATTAATATGGTTCTCAAGATATTGTTTTATAACTAGGAAACGTGGAACTTTGACGATGGATTCCATAAAAAATAATCATTAAATTGTATATACAAAATATATATGACTATTAGTACATATACAACTATTCTTCACTATATAATTACTTACCAGTAATAATTTTTATTTAATTGTATATACAATTATACATTTAAAGGCAATCTTTAAATAATCTAAGTTTATCTTTCTTTGGGAGTTTTTTTATCTGTGCTTCACGGATACTGGCACTGCTTCGGGAATGATTAGACTCTACTACGGCCATCTGGACAGCAGTTCTCCCACGGAAGTATTTTGCACCTGCCTTACCTGACTTATGCTCAGAAAACCGCCGTTCTGGCTCAGTAGTAATACCTGTATACAAGCTCTGATCGCTTGACTGGATAATATAAACATACCATTGGACATCAGACATCCAAGCTTGCCTGCGTCAATTCTCCATGGCATATCTTGCATAAATACCTTGCTCTTTGAGCTTTAACTTTTCGATGTCTAATGATGGTCAACTCATGAGATCTGCAATCGCAGAGGTACTTAAAACTGCGGTATTGTCTTCTAGGAATGCCCGTTAGGTCATAATCACCCCGGACAACGGGCTCTGCCCCCATCAGTCTCATAGTGTTTTTCCACTCTCTACCGTGAGGTTTAACCTTATTTATTCCCCACAAACAATCGACCAAATAATGAGCCACCTCATGCACAACGGTATTTAAAAGACTTTCTTCATAATATTTGGCAAAAATCCAAGGATTGTATCGAATCCGTTTATTAGTCCCTTTTACCTGATACATGCCTGCACTTTTACCTTGTAAATCAAAGTGTATGGGTAGGGTAGCGAAAGATTGGTGAAATATTTTCTCAGCTTTGGCGATAGCGTCATTAGTTGCCCGAATAATCTGCGTTCGCTGACTTGTAGTGACAGGACTGATATCAGTTTGATCTTTCATGGTTCAATTATAGTACCTGCTATAGCTGGTACAATCTCTAAGATAATCATATAAACTATTTCCATGAACATTGATCTCCACTGCCACACCAATCTGTCTGATGGTACCCTAACCCCTGACCAGCTTCTTGATCTTGCTGTTGAACGAGACATTAAAATGCTCTCTATTACCGATCACGATACGTTAGATGCGTATAGCGAAATAACATCATTCCCTCCAAGCATAGAAATAATTACTGGAATTGAATTTTCAAGCCAATGGGAAAAGCTGGGAGTCCATGTCGTTGGGTTAAATCTAAATCTTTCTTCAAGTGATCTTAACGATGCGGTGCTTATGCAGTCAAAAATTCGAAGTGACCGTGCCCAGAAGATTGCTGAGCAACTCAGCAAATTGGGATTTAAGGACACTCTAGCTGGAGCCCAAAGACTTGCTAGCAATCAAATTGGTCGGCCTCATTTTGCGCAATATCTTGTAGAAATAGGTGCAGTTAGGGACTCAAAAGAGGCTTTCCGAAAGTACTTGGGGGCCGGAAAGCCTGGAGATATCAAAGAAGACTGGCCAGATATCAGCGAAGTCATTGATTGGATAAGAGCCTCAGGCGGAGTTGCGGTATTAGCCCATCCAAAAAAATATAAAATGACGCGCACAAAGCTAGTTAGTCTGATTTCAGATTTTTGTGCAGCTGGAGGGGAGGGCATTGAGGTGGTTTCAGGTCAGCAAACTCCCCAAGAAACAAGGGAATTAGCTAAGCTGGCTAATCAATTTGGTTTGATGGCATCATGTGGTTCTGATTTCCATACCCCTGATAATAAATGGGCATCACTTGGCCGGATATCCAACTTACCTAATATCTGCACTCCGATCTGGAATGCCTGGATGTAATCTTGTCAGTATGCATTTCTCAGACTAATAATCATGTTGTATACTGCCGCCGCGCAAATGCATGCGTGTTAGAGAAATAATCGGTGGGTGATTTTGGATATCTTTATTTTCGCAAGTGAGCAGTGGGTTCTTCTTAGTCTTTTGTTGGTTCTCATCTATACGTTCTTTTTCATGGAGAGAGCGAGAGGCGGCAAACCAATCGCGAGTTCAGAGCTGGTTAAGCTAATGAATTCTGATCAGGCAATTTTAGTGGATGTTCGTGCGGCAAACGATTATCAAGCAGGCCATATACATGGTGCAGTCAATATTCCGTATGCAAAGACTGAAAGTAGAATGAGCGAACTACATAAACACAGAGGCAAGTTAATTGTTTTGGTGGACCAAATGGGTCAACATGCCGGTACCGCAGGTAAAGTGTTAAGTAAGGATGGATATGATGTTCGTCGACTCACTGGTGGTATGAGCGAGTGGCAGCATCAAAACATGCCTGTAGTTCAAGGAAAAAAAAGCTAACTTATTAAGTTACACAAAAGGTACTTAGGACGCTATGCCTCCGGTCGTTTTATATGGAACCCGCTTTTGCTCTTTCTGCCTAGCAGCTCGAAGGCTACTCGACGAGAAAGGCATTATGTTTGAGGATATCTCTGTCGATACTGATCTAGATTTGCGAATGGAAATTATGGAAAAAAGTGGTCAACGGACTGTCCCTCAAATCTGGGTGGGTAGCACCCATGTCGGTGGCTACTCAGATCTCCAAGCACTCGAGACCTCTGGGGACTTGGATGAATTGTTAAGCATAAACCTTGAACAGACGTAATCAATAATACAAACTTTAGAAAATCAACAAAAGGCCAGAAAAATGACAGACGAAACTACCCCAGTGAGTGATGTAGGCGAATCAGAAGCTGCAGGACCTGCATTTTCTGTTCAACGCATTTACTTAAAAGACCTTTCCTTTGAAACACCAATGGGTGCAGCAGCATTTCAGAAGCAGTGGCAACCAAAAGTAAATCAAGATCTCAACACTAAAAGCACTCAGATTAGTGAGGATCTCTATGAGGTAGGGCTTCGATTAACAATGACAGTGACAGACGGGGAAGACACGATATATCTTATCGAAGTAGAGCAAGCCGGACTCTTTGTCATAAAAGGGCTCGACCCCCAACAAGCTGCTCACGTTATCAATACCACTTGCCCGACAATACTATTTCCATATGCACGCGAGGCGATTGACAGCGTGCTAACCAAGGGCTCTTTCCCGGCACTTATGCTTCCGCCAATTAATTTCGATGCCTTATTTGCATCTGCTTTGCAACAAGCTGAAGCTAAGGCTGCCGAGGAATCTAAGGGCGACGATACTACCCACTAAATTATTAAATCTGAAAGTCCTGAACTACCCGTCAGGGCTAGGGCTTTCAGCACTTTCATTCAATGCTGTGCTCTTGTAACTTTCTAGTTAGCGTATTTCTTCCCCAGCCAAGCAAAAGTGCGGCATCTTTCTTACGCCCACTTGTATGCGCTAAAGCTGTTTCGATCATAGCTCTCTCAAAAGCCGGCACAGCCTCATCAAGAATATTCTGTCTACCATTCTTAAGTTCAGTCTCACCCCATGATCGGAGCATTTGGTGCCATTCTCCTTGATTACTGTGGACCCGAGCCACGGAATCTCCCTTCAGCTCAGGTGGTAAATCAGATAAAAGGACTTCTCTCCCTGCTGCCATAACGGTCAACCATCGACACATATTCTCTAGTTGTCGGACATTGCCAGGCCAAGGTAAATTCAAGAGTAAATCTTGGACCTCGTCTGAGAGAATCTTTGGCTCCATCTCCAATTCTTTTGCGGCTAAATGAAAAAAATGCGTCATCAGCTGAGGGATATCCTCTCTCCTATCCGATAGCTTTGGTAAATGCACCCTAATTACATTTAGTCGATGGTACAAATCTTCCCTAAATCTATTGTCAGCAACTAGTTCCTCGAGATTTTGATGAGTCGCAGCTATGATCCGCACATCAACCTTTATTGCTGTATGTCCACCAACTCGATAGAACTCACCATCAGCGAGCACCCTTAACAGTCGGGTTTGAGCCTCAGGAGGCATGTCTCCGATTTCATCTAAAAAAAGAGTTCCACCATCAGCTTGCTCAAAGCGACCTTCTCGACGTTGCGCAGCTCCAGTGAAAGATCCTTTTTCATGGCCAAACAACTCCGACTCAATTAGATCATGGGGAATCGCAGCCATATTTAGAGCAATAAACTCAGCACTTTTCCGCGGACTGTGCTTATGAAGAGCTTGCGCTACTAATTCCTTACCAGTGCCTGACTCACCATTTATTAACACAGTAATATTTGAGTTAGATAGTCTACCAATTGCCCTAAACACCTCCTGCATAGCAGGAGCCTCACCAATGATTTCTTGAGTCGCCACTTCGGCCTGGGATGGAGGTTCCGCACTTCTTTGCTCTGCGGCAAAAGAGGCAGCCCTGGTAGAGACATCAACTAACTCGTCCAAATCAAATGGTTTAGGTAGGTATTCAAAAGCACCTCCCTGGTAGGCGGCGACAGCGCTGTCCAAATCAGAATGAGCGGTTGTTATAATTACAGGTATAAGAGGATTGTTTTGATGGATCTGTTCAAGCAGTTCAAGGCCATCAATGCCGGGCATTCTTATATCAGAAATTATAATGTCTGGTTTAGAATTTTTAAGTGCAGCAAGCAAGTCGTCACCTGACTCGAAACTTCGCACAGTCAAAGAAGCTCTTGATAATGCCTTGTCCATTACCCATCTGAGAGATGCGTCATCCTCGGCAATCCAGATTTTGTTATTACTGTCCATACTAGTCCCTTATAGGTAAATAAATTGAGAAAACAGTGTCTCTAGGCTTTGAATAACATTCGATAATTCCCTGATGACTGTTTATAGCGGTCTGAGCGATGGTCAATCCAAGACCAGAACCGTTGCTTCTCCCGCTGATCATTGGGAAAAATATTCTTTCTGCGATATCTTTTTGAATACCAGGCCCGTTATCAATGATGTCGATCCTACATACCACCCTGTGTCGCTGACCAGCAATAGTAAAACTTCGCTGGACACGGGTCTTGAAAATCACTGATGGCTTGTCTGCTCCAGACTCTATAACTGCTTGCATTGCATTGCGTGCTACATTCAAAACTGCCTGTATCAGTTGAGCCCTGTCTCCTGTAAATTCAGGAATACTCGGATCATAGTCCCGACTGACATTAAGACTTTCCTGAACTTCGGCCTCTAATAAACTTGCAACATGCTCAGTAACTTCATGGATATTTAACTGCTGGTACTGAGGTAATTCATTCGGTCCTAGCAATCGGTCTACTAAATTTCTTAGCCGATCAGTCTCCTTGATAATAATTGAACAAAACTCGCTTGCTTCCCCGTCGAACCCGCGATCTGTAATTTCTCTGCCTAGTAACTGTGCAGCGCCACGGATACCACCAAGAGGGTTCTTTATTTCGTGTGCTAACCCTCTTATTAAACTTTTTGATGTATCGTGGACTGAAAGCAATGCTTCCTCGCGGTTAATCTTTAAAAAACGATCAATCGGCTGCATTTCCATGAGCAGCCTTTTAAGTCCATCGAACTTTACTGGAGTAATGGTGTAGTCAACCTGAGTGATACCCTCAGATGCCATTATTTTGAGCTGCTCGTGACGTCGTGTATGTGGGTTACCAGATAACAGTGCATCTTTGAGAGTATCCTCACAAGTATGATGATCAGAGAATAGATTACTAATCTTTGACCCTATTAAGCGGGAGCTTCCAATTTGCAATAAAGACTCCGCCGCTGAATTTACATAAACAACCGAAAGCTCTTGATCAATCAAAAGAACCGAAGCATTCAAGTTATCCAATAACAAACTATGAAGTTTATCTGAGCCCATAAAATGATTTAAAACCTCTTTTCTAACTGTCCATGAAAGTGAGATCAGTTCTGTTTCTTTGAATCGTGCAATAAGTAAGCCAACTATATTCCTAGATAAGGCCTAACTAACAAGGGTTACAGAGCGGTAGAAAGCAGAAATCAATTTCAATATTTTACAATTGCACCATTATAGTGCATATACGGAGAAAGCTCACCATCTGGAGAAGGCCGAGCCAAAAAGCATTGTAAGATTCGTGTCGGGAACTATTCCAATAGGGTTTGAGAGGATGCAATAGGAACCCCAGGAGCAATGATGCTCCTGGGGTACTATTATTTAGGCTAGTGCTTCTTTGGTTGTCTTAATCACTGCAGCTGCAACCTTGTAGGGATCTGCATTAGATGCTGTTCTACGATCTTCCAAACGACCTTTCCAACCATCTTCAACTGTTCCAATCGGTATACGGATAGACGATCCTCTATCTGATACGCCATAGCTAAACTCGTTAATCGATTGAGTCTCATGCAGCCCGGTTAAGCGCTGATCGTTATCTGCGCCATAGACGCTAATGTGACGCTCAATGTTCTTACCAAACTCTTCACAAATTTTAGTAAATACAGATTCGTCTCCAGACTCTCGCATAAGCCCATTAGAAAAGTTTGCATGCATGCCCGAGCCATTCCAATCAGTATCTCCAAGTGGTTTTGGATGGTAGTTGATCGAGAAACCGTACTTCTCTCCTGTTCTCTCCAACAAGTAGCGAGCTACCCAAATTTCATCACCAGCCGCTTTAGCGCCCTTGGCAAAGCATTGGAATTCCCACTGACCCGCCGCCACCTCTGCGTTAATACCTTCTACGTTAATACCCGCTTCCAAGCAGATATCCAAGTGCTCTTCTACACATGCCCTGCCATAGGCGTTAGCAGCGCCCACAGAACAGTAGTAAGGACCTTGAGGTCGAGGATATCCTCCATGCGGGAATCCAGGAGGTAATTGAGTATCAACATCCCACAAGAAGTATTCCTGCTCAAACCCAAACCAGAAATCGTTATCATCATCGTCGATGGTAGCTCTTCCGTTGGATGCATGTGGTGTACCATCAGCATTTAAAACTTCAGTCATTACCAGAAAAGCATTGCTTCTGTCAGGATCAGGATAGATAGCGACAGGCTTAAGTAGGCAATCTGACGCATTCCCTTCAGCCTGCAAGGTAGAACTCCCATCGAAGGACCACATAGGGCACTCTTCTAAGGTTCCACCAAAGTTGTTACGTATTTGAGTTTTGCTACGAAGGCTTTGCGTTGGTGCGTAACCATCTAGCCAAATATATTCTAGCTTTGCTTTCATTTTGTATGACTCTCCGTTTTGATTAATTCTTGGTTTACTAAAGACTAAAAATTAGGATAAATGCCGACACCATCAAGAAATAAAATAGATTATCGCTTGATGAAAAACCATTTCCCTAAAAAGTCTGTTTGGATTCGAAATATTAAGATGAAACCACAATCACTTTCCAGCTTTTTCTACCCTGAATGGTGCAATTGCCATGCCAAGGAATCGATTTGCACTGTGGAATAGAAAACATCAAGTAAATAAGGGACCGCAGGATATTAGGGAAAAGCAAAAGCATTAAAAATTTGTTTATGAGCATGATAAATGCACAATTATGGTGCTTTAAGATTAATAAAGCCTTATTTTAGTGCAAAAATGCAAAGAATAGATATTTGTATCGTTAATTTGACTAAACTACACTTTAATTGTTCAAAGGAAGCCCATCGGAAGTCAAAATTATGATCACGGACGCTACTAAAAATATTAGGATCGTTTCAACGCCAGAGCCTGAGGATTTAATAATCGACGTGCGTCATCCCTCGGAAGTAGAGGAACTTCCTCTTCCTTTGGATACTAGTATTGTTCTCCAAATCCCCTTCTTTACGCTATTAGAAAAATTACATGAGTTAAATCCTTCGCAGAATTATCTGATTTATTGCGATAAAGGAATAATGAGTCGCCTTCAAGCAAATATTCTATGGGAGAAGGGTTTCCATAAGGTTGGTATCCTAAAATCTCCCATTAATTAATGTCGATATTCAATAGAAATTTCTTTTCCTAAGTCGGCCTATTACCAAGTTTTTCAGCCCACAAAAAAAGATCCGTAGCAGTTTTTGAGAATTGCACTATAATCGCGTCCTTTTCTGCCCGCTCGGTATTAGTCATGTCTAATAAAAGCTTACGAAACATTGCCATCATTGCCCACGTTGATCACGGCAAAACAACTTTGGTGGATAAATTACTTAGCCAGTCGGGAACACTGGATCGCAAAGACGCTGATTCTGAAAGACTGATGGATTCGAATGACCAAGAAAAAGAGCGAGGAATTACTATCCTTGCAAAAAATACAGCCATAAATTGGAATGACTATCGAATAAATATTGTAGATACTCCAGGCCACGCAGATTTTGGTGGAGAAGTAGAGCGAGTTCTCTCCATGGTTGACTCTGTACTTCTGCTAGTCGATGCCGTTGACGGGCCAATGCCTCAGACTCGTTTCGTGACATCCAAAGCTTTTGAGCAGGGGCTCCGTCCCATTGTGGTAATTAATAAAGTTGATCGCCCGGGAGCTCGGCCAGACTGGGTCATGGACCAAGTTTTTGATCTCTTTGACAATTTGGGTGCTACTGATGAGCAGCTAGATTTTCCTGTAATTTTCACATCCGCAATCAACGGTATCGCAGGTAATGATCACTTAGATATGGCTGAAGATATGACACCTCTCTATGAAATGATTGTTGAGGAGGTGCCCGCACCTAAGGTTGATGAAAACGGTCCATTTCAAATGCAAATTTCCGCACTGGCCTATGACAGTTATGTAGGTGTTATCGGGGTTGGTCGAATCACCAGAGGTCTCCTGAAGCCGGGCCAGCAGGTTATTATAAAATCCGCAAATAATGAGCAGCGTAAAGGCAAAGTCCTTAATATCAAAGGTTACTTAGGACTTGAGCAAATTGAAACTCAATTAGCTGGTGCGGGAGACATAGTTTGTGTGAATGGTATTGATGGGCTTAGCATTTCAGATACATTATGCGATCCAGAGTGCGTCGAAGCACTTCCAGCACTGAGTGTTGACGAACCAACAGTAAGCATGACTTTCATCGTAAATGACTCTCCATTTGCCGGTCTTGAGGGAAAATATGTTACGACACGAAATATTAAAGATAGGCTTGAGCAAGAGCTTATCCACAATGTCGCCTTGCGAGTTCGTCCGGGCGAAACTCCAGACAAATTTGTCGTTTCTGGACGAGGAGAGCTCCATCTATCCGTTTTAATAGAGACCATGAGACGAGAAGGGTATGAGTTAGGCGTCTCTCGGCCAGAGGTTGTTCAAAAAACTGTCAATGGTGTAATTCATGAGCCCTTTGAGCAAGTCGTTATTGATGTGGAGGAGCAACATCAAGGTGCTGTCATGGAAGAGCTCGGCATGAGAAAAGGTGAATTAAAAAACATGGAGCCAGACGGGAAGGGCAGAATTCGTTTAGAGTTCTCTATGCCATCTAGGGGCCTCATAGGATTTCGAGGTGCGTTTTTAACGATGACTTCGGGCTCCGGTATTATGACCAGTATCTTTGATTGTTATGCCCCAGCAAAAGGTGGTGACAAGTTTTCTCGAAAAAATGGAGCTCTAGTTAGTATGATAAAAGGGAAAACTGCAGCATTTGCTCTCTTTAACATTCAGGCTAGAGGGAAGTTGTTTCTTGGTCATGCCATCGATGTGTATGAAGGCCAGATTGTTGGTATCCATTCTCGCTCTAATGATCTTGTGGTAAATCCAATAAAAGGTAAGCAGTTAACAAATGTTAGAGCTTCCGGTACCGATGAAGCTTTGACTCTGGTCCCACCTATTAAACACACACTTGAACAGGCTTTAGAATTCATAGAAGACGATGAGCTTGTAGAGGTGACTCCTTCCAGCATAAGAATACGCAAGAAACTTTTAACTGAAATTCAACGAAAACGAAGCAGCAGATAATCCTTTATTATGTTTCTAGCAAAATTTGCTGACGCCCAATTCAAAGCTACTTACTCGTGCGCTTGAAACATGTATCTATGTGGTCATCGACTAACCCCATGGCTTGCATGAACGCATAACATATCGTGCTACCAAAGAATTTAAATCCTCGACTGCGCATATCTCGACTTATCATATCCGACTTATCTGTCCGAGCAGGAAGCTCGTCCAAATGAGTCCAATTATTTACCAGAGGCTTATTATCGACCCATCCCCAAATGTAGTTACTAAAACTCGCAAATTCTAATTGAATCTTTTGGAAACAGATTGCGTTAGAGATGGTGCTTTCTATTTTTAACCGGTTCCTTATAATTCCTTTGTTGTTCATAAGCCTAAGTACGTCTTTTTCTGTATATCGCGCAATTTTATTAACCTCGAAGTTAGAAAAGGCTAATCGATAATGTTCTCGTCTTTTCAAAATAGTAATCCAAGAAAGGCCTGCCTGAGCTCCCTCCAAGGTTAAAAATTCAAACAACTTAGTATCATCAAAGCATGGTACTCCCCACTCTGAATCATGGTATTGACAATAAATTTCATCTATCCCACACCAGCCGCATCTTTTTTTATTAAGCATAAAAATCTCAAGAGGGTTGAGCTATAGAAGTTATACTATAGACAGAAAATCAGGTACTTCGTGTATCTTCTGAAGTAATTTAGATATTATTGAACATTAACTGCAAGGCAACTAGCAAATGAAAAAAGCATTCCCAGCAATACGACCATTTCGTACTCAGACTATTGCTGTAAGTCCACCTCATGTCCTGTATGTAGAGGAATCAGGAAATCCTGATGGTATTCCTGTGCTTTTTTTGCATGGAGGCCCAGGTGGAGGCACTCGAAGCTCAGATCGATGCTTCTTTGATCCAGATAAATACCGAATTATTTTGTTTGATCAACGTGGGGCTGGTCAATCAACCCCGCATGCTTTACTAGAAAATAATGACACTAATGCTTTAGTAGCAGATATTGAAATCATTCGAAAAACTCTTGATATTGAACGCTGGGTTGTTTTTGGAGGATCTTGGGGCTCTACTTTAAGCCTTGTTTATGCTCAAACGTATCCAAAACTTGTGATGGGTCTAGTTTTACGAGGTATCTTCCTCTGCAGAGATGAGGACATCGAGTGGTTTTACCAAAGCGGTGTCAAGAGTGTTTTCCCTGATTATTGGAAAGACTACATCCAAGTTATCCCAGAGGAAGAAAGGCATGACCTGCTAGGCGCATTTTATAAACGCCTGACGGGTGATAATGAAATAGAAAGAATGGCCGCAGCCAAAGCGTGGTCAATCTTAGAAGGACGCTGTGCAACTCTTCATCCAGATGAAGACTTTGTAGCTCATTTTGCTAATCCTCATTTGGCGATTGCAATGGCCAGAATCGAATCTCATTACTTTATCAATAAAGCATTTTTAGAGCCTAATCAGATTATAAGAAATGCCGGAAAACTGAAGGGTATTCCGGGAACTATCGTCCACGGTAGATATGATATGGTTTGTCCAGTCAATCAGGCCTTTGCCTTAAGTGAGGCTTGGCCTGAGGCTCAATTTGATGTAATCGCAGATGCGGGGCATTCATCAAGTGAAGTGGGCACAGTTGATGCTCTTATTAGAGCAACTGAGAGACTAGCGTTTGATTTAGCAAATGAAGAAGGATAATCATGCTTGGTTTAATCCAGCGTGTATCGTCAGCTTCTGTCACAATTGATGATGCCCAGATCGCTAAAATTGGTCAAGGTATAGCATTACTATTAGGCATCCAAAAAGATGATAACGAAGACGATGCGGAAAAATTACTAATTAAAACCTTAAACTATAGGATTTTTGCTGATTTAGATGGAAAAATGAATCGATCCTTAAGTGACATTGCAGGCGAACTTTTAATCGTTTCTCAATTCACACTCGCCGCTGATACAAGAAAAGGTTTGCGCCCTGGATTCTCATCAGCAGCTCCACCAGATCAAGCTGAAAGTCTTTATGATTATTTTTTATCCCTGGCTAAAGACAAACATTCAATTGTTCAGCACGGAAAATTTGGAGCCGATATGAGAGTGACGCTCACCAATGATGGCCCAGTCACCTTCATGCTCCAGAGCTAATTATGATGAAAGGATTTTAATAGTTTTTCGTGAAATCCTTCAAAACCTCCGTTGCTCATAATCACAATATGCGTCTTTTCCTGAATTGAAGATCTTGTCATTTCAATTAATGTCTCAAGGTCATTGACAACGCTGCAGGGTAATGAGGCATCCTGTGACAAATCAGCCATATCCCAATTAACAGAGCTATTTTGATACCATATCACTTGATCTGCGCTGAGAACTGATGATGCTAAATTACGGCCATGCACACCCATTCTCATCGTTGCTGAACGCGGCTCAATGATCGCTAAAATAAATTCGCTGCCAACTTTAGCTCTCAGTCCCTCCAAAGTTGTTTTAATGGCTGTTGGATGATGTGCGAAATCATCATAAACAGTTATATTACAGTCAGAGTAGATAACCTCCATCCTCCTCTTAACGCCGATAAAATCGCTAAGTGCAGCACAAGCTTGATTAACACTTATACCGATCGTGTGCGCCGCCATAGCAGCAGCAATAGCATTAGTCACATTATGTAATCCTGAATGCCTCCACTCTACAGTAGCCTCCTCGGTTTGATTGGATCCATCATATATAATCTTGAACTTTGAACCGTCTGTTTCAATTAATTGATAGCGCCATAATCCGTCTGCTCCTTCACCAAAGTAATGCTTATTACTCCAACAACCCTGATCCATGAATGCTTCGATAGCCTCGCATTCTTTTGGAAGAATAATGTTTCCATCACTTGGTATTGTGCGCACCAAATGATGGAACTGTTTCTGAATAGCACTGATATCATCAAAAATATCAGCATGATCAAATTCTAAATTATTGATGATTAAAGTATCTGAGGAGTAATGAATAAATTTTGATCGTTTATCAAAAAAAGCGGTGTCATATTCATCAGCCTCTATAACAAAGTAATCAGTATTGGTCAGGCGTGCTGATTTCCCGAAGTCTTGGGGAATACCACCTATCAAAAATCCAGGATTTAACCCCGAGCTATCCAAAATCTTTGCAAGCATGCTGCTAGTTGTAGTTTTACCATGGGTACCTGAGACAGAAAAAACGTGCTTATGTTGCAAAATATTATCTCCAAGCCACTGGGGGCCTGAGACATAGGGTATTTTATTATTAAGAACGTATTCAACACAGGGATTACCCCTAACCATTGCATTTCCAATAATAATTAAATCTGGACACGGATCCAATTGTTTAACATCAAATCCCTCAACAAGACTTATGCCCTGCATTTCAAGCTGCAAACTCATAGGCGGGTATACATTGGCATCGCATCCTGATACCTGATGGCCCTGCTCTTTAGCAATTAGAGCGAGACTCCCCATAAAGGTACCGCAAATACCTAGAATATGAATATGCATAGCTAAATCGTTACCAACAAAACATATAAATTTAATAGTCACTATAACCTAAATCAGTATATTTTCGACTTTCATGTTAAGTTCTAGAAGACTAGAATCTTTGTGAAGCCTCAAAGCGGCGTTTAATAAAATAATGAAAATAAGAAATGCCTTTTATGCTCAATCTGGCGGGGTCACTGCAGTGATTAATGCAAGTGCATCAGGCGTCATAGAGACAGCGCGAAAAAACACAGCGACAATTGGTAAAGTGTATGCAGGCTTAAATGGAATTGTAGGAGCTCTGCAAGAGGAAATGGTTGATACCAGCCAAGAGTCTGCAGTGGATATTTCAAGACTTTGTCATACTCCCGGTGGAGCTTTTGGTTCTTGCCGTTACAAAATGAAAAACTTTGAGGACGATACCAGAGAGTATGAGCGACTAATTGATGTATTTAAGGCACATGATATCGGTTTCTTTTTTTATAATGGCGGGGGAGATTCTGCCGATACATGCCTGAAGGTGTCAAAAGTATCAGAAAAAATGGGTTATCCTATTCAATCGATTCATATCCCTAAAACGATTGATAATGACCTGCCGCTTACTGACTGCAGCCCCGGTTTTGGTTCTGTAGCAAAGTATGTGGCTGCCTCAATAAAAGAAGCTAGCCTTGATATTGCCTCTATGTCGGCTTCCTCAACAAAGGTATTTATTCTCGAAGTTATGGGTCGTCATGCCGGCTGGATTGCGGCGTCAGGAGGACTTGCCTCAGACAAAGAGGGTGATGCTCCCCATATTATTCTCTTCCCAGAAATCCCATTTTCAAGAGAAAAATTTATTAGCAAAGTGGAGACGACGATTAAAGAAAAAGGGTATTGCGTTGTTGTTGCCTCAGAGGGGACACAATACAGTGATGGTGCTCATATTTCGGGCTCTTTGCAGCGTGATGCTTTTGGCCATCAACAATTAGGTGGAGTCGCACCAACTCTTGCGAGCATGATAAAGCAGTCAACCGGATACAAATACCATTGGGCCTTGGCTGATTATCTTCAGCGATCGGCTCGCCATATAGCCTCAAAGACAGATGTAGAGCAAGCATATGCTGTAGGTAAAAGAGCAGTAGAATTGGCAGTAGAAGGGAGGGACTCTATCATGGTAACTATTGAGAGAAATAAAGGAATTTCCTACAGTTGGTCTTTGGGCGAAGCATCTCTCGCTAGGGTTGCTAACATGGAGAAAAAAATGCCGCGCTCATTTATCACTAAAGATGGATTTAATATTACTCAACAGGCCCGTAAATACCTTCAGCCACTGATTAACGGAGAGGATTATCCACCCTATAAAAATGGATTACCTGATTATGTTTCACTCAGGAAAGTGATGGTCCCAAAAAAATTAGCGGATTATTTTGACGTCTAACAACTAAAAGATCGATTAATCAAGTTTCAACACACCTGATTGCGAGGCTTACCTGCAAGGAATGCTCTAACATTACCCGCTACTTGGTCCAATAGTCGCTGTCGAGATTCTCTCGCAATCCATGCCACATGAGGCGTTATGATGAGATTCGGAATCGACTTGTCTAAGAGAATATTACCATTTAGAGGCGGCTCTTCACTTAAAACATCTGTAGCGGCACCAGCAATTTTACCCGTTATAAGCGCATCCCTAAGTGCAACTTCATCAACGAGAGCACCCCTGGCAGTATTAATTAAAATACTGGTTTGCTTCATCAGACTTAACTCATCATGACTGATAATTCGGTTTGTTAATGACGTTAATGGACAATGAAGACTTACAATATCTGATCCAGCGAGAACTTCTTGAAAGGGGATTCTATTATTTTGCTTTGAGTGTTGGCGATCAGGCAAAGATGCAAAAACAACGTTCATTTCAAAAGCTTTAGCTATTTTTGCAACTCCCAAGCCAAGCTCCCCTGCACCAACAATTCCTAAAGTTTTTCCGTTCAGCTCTGAGACAGGGTAGTCCATAACACAAAATGACTCACTATCTTCCCACCTTCCATTGGTTGCAGCCTCACGATAATTATCCAACTGAGTAGTCAAGGTGAGAATAAGTGCCCAGACATGTTGAACAACCGAAGTTGTTCCATACCCGACTGCATTACTCACAATGATATTTCGGCCTTTCGCCGCGTCTAGATCAATTATGTCGGTCCCAGTAGCAAATATTGAGATAAACTTTAACCGCTTGGCTTTCTGAAGCGCTGGCTCCCTGATAGGAGACTTATTAATCAATACAATATCTGCATCAGCTATTAGTTTCGAAACATCAGACGGTCGACAACGATTGTGAATTTCCCAATCAATAGGAAGTTCATAAATTTGTTTTAGATCCAAGTCGGAAGGCCCTAAAGTATCGAAATCAAGGATGACGCCCTGCATGGTATCGCTCACGGTTATTACTTTAGTAAGACCGAAGACAGCCTGCGGTCAAAAGGAAAGATAACATTTTTCAGCGCGCGGGAGGAATCAATAATAATTTGGACGTGTCATTTATATAATCTTGGTAGTCCGGATCATCGCCCCACTTCTTATTTGCTAGGCGATCTAAAAGAGGAATACCACTAACGCGAGTAAGAAGTAAATAAACGAAGAACGGAGACACCATGGTGGCAAGCTGCCAACCAGATAAAACGGGCAGAGCAACTAGCGCTAAACCAAACCAAAGAGTTATCTCGCCAAAATAATTTGGATGCTGAGACCAAGACCATAATCCGGTCGTAATAAATAGGTCTTTGTTGTCAGGATTTTTTTTGAATTGAGTCTTCTGATAGTCTGCCATTACTTCAATCACAAACCCAAAAATCCAAATGGCGATTCCTGCAAAACCTATTAGCCCTAGCTCTACGGTTGTGTTTGAAGTCAATGCAGCGAGTCCAGCCGCCATAGTTACTAGAACCCAAAGACCTCCAATGGTCCAAGTCATCAAAAACCAGGTAAATTTAGTTTTCATCACAATAAAGCGCTTGTCTTGGCCATCCTTTTTGATTCTCCTAAATAAGAAAGAGCCTAAGCGGGTTGCCCAAATGACAATCATTAGGCAAATAATAATATCTCTGATATCGAAAGAGGGATTAAGCATTATGGCCGCAACTACTGTTGAAACATACGAAAGTGATCCTGTTAAATCAAAGTAATGTTCAGTTCTGAATGCAAATGATGGTATAAAAACAGTCCAATGGAGGAGGAACCCAATAATCCCACAGACAGCGAACAAAGGTACTCCCTGCAAGGAAATACTGCCACTGCTTCCCGCCGTAACAATTAAAATAGCCACTAAAAGTGATGCAACAATTCCAGTAATACTCTGAGATACAGTCATAACAGCCCCCTGCTTGGATTTTTATATAGGTCCCAATCAATTGCCTGAGTCATTTACACACCTTTGGATACACAATGATTAGATTTTTTTATTTCCCTGTGTTACGTAAGTAATTGCAAAATCAGATGAAATTCTCCACAAGTCAAATTACTCAAGAAATGTTATGTCTATCTTTAACAAACTACCGTTTGCTATTACAAAGCTTCATAATAGGTGTTCTGTCTTTACATTTCGGTCTGCTCTTTTAATGAATTCAAGTTTTTTTAAAATTTATGAAAAACTCGTCTTGCATAGGCCATGGATATCTATCCTTGGTTTAGTTAGTCTTGCCGCAGCAATGGCTTTTGGTTTACCTAATTTCAAACTTGATGCTTCAGCAGATTCACTAACGTTGGAGAGAGATGAAGATTTAAAATTCTCCCGAGAAATAGCAAAGCGCTATGGGAGTGATAATTTTCTAATTGTTACTTTCTCACCATTAGACGGCGATCTTTTTAAACAAAAAAACCTGGATATACTGGCCTCACTCCAAAATGAATTGATGTCTATAGAAGGCATTGATTCTGTGCTATCGATACTTGATGTACCCTTACTTTATAGCCCAAAAATTGATTTGCTTGATTTGGATACCGATCTCAAAACACTCAAGTCTGAAGAGACTGATAGAGAACTTGCAAGAAATGAATTTCTCACAAGTCCAATATACAAAGATGTCATATTAAGTGCCGACGGAACTACTACTGGCTTGTTAGCCACACTCACTTTGGATCAAACCTACCTTAATCTGGTCACTCAGCGCGATGATTTAAGACAGATAAGAGATACTATAGGCCTTACTAAGGAACAGCAGACCTTTCTTAATGCAGTAAGTCTAGAATTCCTAGACTATCGCACCGCTAAAGCAAAGAACGATCATCAGCGAATTTCTAATATACGAAGTTTGATACTCCCTTATCGAGATAAGGCCACGATCTATTTAGGTGGACCGGATATGATTACAGCGGATATGATTGATTTCATTAAAAGCGATTTAGTCAATTTTGGCGTTGGAATACTCTTTTTTATCATTATAACGTTAGCATTAATTTTTCGTAAAATACGCTTCATAGTCCTTCCACTTTTAACCTGCGGTATCTGTATCACAACCATTTTGGGATTCTTGAGTTGGGTTGATTGGCGACTCACTGTTATCTCCTCTAACTTTATTTTACTATTACTGATCATCACACTAGCCTTGACAATTCACCTAATCGTTCGTTATCGAGAGCTACTCTCCAGTCAACCCTCTGCTAGTCAGCATGAGCTTGTCAGACAGACTGTACTTTCAATGGCAAAGCCCTGCTTATATACCGTTCTGACCACAATCGTTGCCTTTACCTCACTTATGGTTAGCAATATTCGTCCTGTCATAGACTTTGGATGGATGATGACGATAGGCATTAGCCTTGCTCTTGTTATTGCATTTATCGTTATTCCGGCGGGCATGATGATTCTGGGCAAGAGCGTTGACTCTGGTATTACTGACAACTCTTACGCGATCACTGAAAAGTTTTCCTCGTTTACAGAGGTCTTTGGAAAAGTTGTAATCCTTTCCGCTTTGTTTCTAGCTGGTCTATCTATTTATGGCATTAAACATTTAGAAGTTGAAAATAGATTTATTGATTACTTTAGATCCGATACCGAAATATATATGGGCATGGAGACTATTGATACTGCACTTGGAGGAACAACTCCCTTGGATATCATTATCCAAGCGCCTGAACCGATAGAATTATCTGATCAAGAAATCGAAGAGACTCTGCCCAGAGGAGATATCAATGAGGATGAGTTTGAGGACGATTATGATTTGGAGGATGACTATTTCGACTTCGAATCAGATCTAATAGGCATAGGTAATGAACCAGATTTAATAGAAAGCTATTGGTTTTCCTCTGCTGGACTGGCTGATTTAGAAAAATTGCATAGGTTTTTAGAATTACAACCAGAGATTGGGAAGGTTAGTTCTTTAGTGCAGCTCTATGAAGTAGCAAGGGACTTAAGCGGTCGAAATTTAAATGATCTTGAGATCGCTATAATGCGTCAAAATCTTGGTCCTGATATCCACAAGCAGATGGTCTCTCCCTATCTGACTGAAGAGCTCGATGAAGCAAGAATACAGTTGCGTGCTATGGAAACAGGCGGGCACTTACGTAGAGACGAACTACTTCAAAAGATAAGCAATTTTGCTGTCAACGAAATCGGCATTGAGCAAAAAAATCTTCGTTTTACGGGTATCCTTGTCCTCTACAACAACATGCTACAGAGTTTGTTCGAGTCTCAAATACTAACTATTGGAGCGGTTTTTGTAGGAGTCATGCTTATGTTCCTTGCTCTTTTTAGATCAGTTAAAGTTTCATTAATCGCCATAACACCTAATTTCTTGGCTGCAGCTACGGTACTTGGCGCTATGGGAATTTTTGGTATTCCCTTAGACATGATGACTATCACTATAGCTGCTATCACCATCGGAATCGGCGTTGATCACGCTATACACTATATAACTCGCTTTAAACGAGAGTTTATTATCGATAAAGACTACATAGCCTCAATGCACAGAGCCCATGCTAGCATTGGTCAGGCCCTCTTCTATACATCTAGCACCATCATCGTGGGATTCTCGATACTAACGCTGTCAAACTTTATCCCATCTGTATATTTTGGACTGCTTACTGGTCTTGCTATGTTGGCAGCTCTCCTTGGGTCTATGACCCTCTTACCTCAACTCATAATCATGGTTGAACCTTTTGGTCGCAGCGACTCAGGTCGAGCTGCTCACCATAAGAACTAAGCACTTAATATGCCCCTAATTAATCTGCAAAATGTTCTGTTGAGCTACGGCAAGCCTCCACTTATTGATTATGTGAACTTGGTTATTGAGAGGGGCGAACGAGTTTGTATTATTGGAAGAAATGGTGCGGGGAAATCAACACTTCTAAAGATAATCAACGGCCAAGTATTACCAGATGAAGGAAAAATTGAACGCGCGAATGATGTCAAAGTCGCACAGCTGGAGCAATCGGTGCCTCAAAATACGACTGGCAATGTATTTGATGTTATCTCAGAAGGTTTAGGTAAAGAGGGAAAGTTAATACAGAAATTTCATTATTTAACTCAACAATTAAATCATGATTCTAGTCCGAAAATTTTCAGTGACCTTGAGCAATGCCAGGCGGAACTTGATCGAATCGATGGTTGGGATATTAATAGCAGAGTGGAATCTATCATCACCAAAATGAAGCTCAACCCAGAAACAGATATCTCAAGTTTATCTGGAGGCTTCAAACGCAGGGTTTTGCTTGCTAGAGCATTGGTAGCAAGTCCTGATTTATTATTGCTAGATGAACCAACGAATCATTTGGATATCGAAGCGATCCAGTGGATTGAACAATTTCTTATTAAATGGGAAGGATCGTTATTATTTATCAGTCATGATCGTCATTTTATGGACAACTTAGCAAATCGTTTTGTAGAAATAGATCGAGGAAAATTAATTGAATTTAATTGTGATTACTCAACATATCTTGCTCGCAAGCAAGATAACTTAGCGGTAGAAGATAAGCAAAATGCTCTTTTTGATAAAAGGCTGTCACAGGAAGAAGTTTGGATTCGACAAGGCATTAAAGCAAGACGTACTCGTAATGAAGGACGAGTAAGGGCCCTGGTAGCGATGCGTCAGGAATTCTCTGACAGGAGAAAGCATTTAGGTACTGCCAAAATGGGTATACATCAGGCTGAAAAATCTGGAAAAATAGTGGCCGAGGCTTCAGATATTTCCTTTTCATTCGGTGATGAGCAACTAGTTCGTCGGTTTTCAGCTCTAATCCAGCGCGGAGATAAAATAGGGCTGATCGGTCGAAATGGTGTCGGTAAAACAACCTTGATCAAACTTTTGCTTGGCGAGTTATCTCCCGATAAAGGAGCTATCAAGATCGGTACCAACCTTAATGTTGCCTATTTTGATCAGTATCGTTCTGCTTTAGATGAAGAAAAATCGGTTCAGGATAATGTTTCTGGTGGGAGAGACATGCTTGATGTGGGAGGTAAAAGTCGTCACGTGATTAGTTATTTACAAGATTTTTTATTTGCGCCAGAGCGTTGCAGACAGCCGGTGAAAGTTTTATCCGGCGGAGAACGCAATCGCCTTCTACTCGCAAAACTATTTATGATAGCTTCAAATGTCTTAGTGCTTGATGAACCAACAAACGATCTAGATATTGACACCTTAGACCTGCTTGAAGAATTACTTATTCAATACAAAGGAACAATTATCTTAGTCAGCCATGATCGAACTTTTCTAAATAATGTCGTAACAAGTACTCTTGTTTTCGAAGGAAGTGGGGAAATTAAGCAATTCGTTGGCGGTTATGATGATTGGTTACGTCAGCGAGACAGTGCATCTTCCGCAAAAATAAATGAGGTACCAAAAGCAGGTAACCTGCAATTGAAATCTGCGGCAACAAAGAGCAAACGATCATTTCATAATGAACGAGAGCTAAGCGAACTACCTAAAAAAATAGATCTACTTGAGCAGCGTATTACTGAGATCTCTACCCAAATGAGTGATGCTAGTTTTTATCGATCAGATCGTGCCGAAATCAAGAAAACTGAAAATCTTTTAAAAAGCGCTCAATTGGAACTTGAGGTTTTATACAAACGCTGGGAAGAGCTAGAGACTTAGTTTTTATTGCTATCCAGAATCTTTTAAAAAATGAGCTCTCTTTTTGCTTTAACATAATAGAATAAAAATTTATGCTATCGAGACGTTAAATCTGAGCTATCGACTGAGAGATGTGATGAAATTTCAAAGAAAACCACTAGTACTTTTTATCTTAGACGGCTGCGGACACAGTGAAGATGTTCACTTTAATGCTGTTGCGAATGCAAGAAAGCCACTTTGGAAAAGACTTTGGAATGCAGATCATCCCAGCACATTTATTGAAACCTCAGGTTTGTCGGTAGGTCTTCCCTCCGGTCAAATGGGCAACTCAGAGGTTGGGCACATGTCTATCGGTGCGGGTCGAGTGATTTACCAAAACTTTACTCGTATTAATAAAGCAATTGATGATAATGAATTTTCAGAAAATCCATCTTATTGCGCAGCGATAGATAATGCTATTAGAAATGATAAAGCAGTACATATATTGGGCCTTCTGTCCCAGGGCGGAGTCCATTCTCATGAGAATCATCTAAATGAAATAATTAAATTAGCTGCAGAGAGAGGCGCCGCGAGTATCTATTTACATGCTTTTTTGGACGGCCGTGACTGCCCACCTCGAAGTGCCAAGAAGTCTTTAGAGCGAACTCAGAAAATTTGCGATAGATTAGGTGTTGGTAAAATTGTGTCTATTATCGGCCGGTTTTATGCTATGGATCGCGATAACCGCTGGGATCGAATAGCCAAAGCGTACCAGTTGATTACAGAGGGGAGAGCTGACTATCAGGCTGAAAATCCAATCGCAGCCCTTGATAATGCATATGCTCGGAACGAAAATGACGAATTTGTGAGTGCTACTGCTATTCATCCTAATAGCCAGTCTCCTGTAGTTTTGAATGATGGCGACTCAGTTATATTTATGAATTTTCGCCCAGACCGAGCCCGCCAGCTGTCGCACGCTTTTGTTGATACTAAGTTTGACGCATTTAAGCGAGACATAGTAAGAGAGATATCATATTTTGTTATGACCACTGAATATCAAGACAATCTAAACTGTTTATGTGCGTTTCCTCCGATACCAATTATTAATTCGCTGGGAGAATATTTGTCTACGAATCGGAAGAGTCAATTACGAATAGCCGAAACTGAAAAATATGCTCACGTTACCTTTTTTCTTAGCGGAGGTCGTGAGGCACTTTATGATGGAGAGGAGCGGGAGCTTCTTCCTTCACCGAAAGTATCTACTTATGATTTACAACCCGAAATGAGTGCGCCGGAAGTGACCGATCGACTCATTGCCGCTATTAGATCAAATAAATTCGATGTAATTATTTGTAATTATGCGAATTGTGATATGGTCGGCCACACGGGGAATTATCAAGCTGCAATGGATGCTGTTGATGCTGTTTCTGTTTGTCTGGAAAAAGCTCTAGAGACTATTAAAGAGATAGATGGAGAAGCTTTAATTACCGCAGATCACGGCAATGTAGAAACCATGTTCGATCAAAATATTGAACAGCCGCATACTCAGCACACTACTCTGCCGGTGCCACTGGTGTATTTTGGCGATCGTGACATCACGCTCAAAGATGGTGGGTCACTCACCGACATCGCTCCTACCATGCTTTCATTGCTTGCTTTGCCCAAACCACAAGAAATGACTGGCAACTCACTTATTGCTGATTAATGTTCTCTCTTGACTGTTGCGTAAAAAGTTTTATCTTTTCTTTTTCAGAGATATTGCTACAGAGATTGAAAATTTACTTTCTCCTCGCACTTTTATCTCTCTCTCCTACTTTATTCGCCGAGATCACTGATCAGCAGAAACTAGAATTAAAGTTACTCAAAAGTTCCATATTAAAACTTCAAAATACATTAATTCGAAGTAATGAACAAAAAGTGCAGTTAGAAATAGATTTTAAAGAAATTGAAATTAAAATTAGTAAAATTGATCGCAACATAAGAATCCTAAACTCTAAAATTGCGACCACTGTAAACAATATTTCTGAAAAAGAGACAGAACAGATTTCCATAAAGCGACGAATCGCGCAACAGAATGAAATAATCATTCAGCAGCTGCGCTCTGCTTCCCAACTCGGTCATCAAGAGCCAATAAAATTACTCCTGAACCAAGAGGACCCTATAAAACTTGCTCGTATGTTTAAATATTACGATTATTTTATCCGTGCTCGAAGTCATAAGATCTTGGAATATACGAGAGATATAACTGATCTATCCGAAATAATAGATGGGATTAAACAAGATAAATTCAGCTTAGTCACCAGTAAAGAAAAGTTAAAAATTGAACAACAAAGTGCAGAACTACATCTCAAAGAAAGGACTCAAATCTTAAAGCGCTTAACAAATGATATAACAGAGGATGAGACGCGTCTTAGAAATCTCAAAATACAACGGGCAGGGCTACAATCTCTAATTGATGCTGTAAGTGACATAGCCTCAAGTGTAGAAATGACTAATCAACATAGACCATTTCAATCTTTAAAGGGTAATCTGAGTTGGCCGATCAAAGGAAAGTTAATTAATAATTTTGGCTCAAAAAGGAGTGGTTCAATACGCTGGAATGGTTGGCTAATTAAAGCTAACAAGGGTACCTCAGTAAAAACAGTTCATGAGGGTCGTGTTGTATTTTCTGACTATCTGAGGGGATTTGGTTTAATGTTGATTCTCGACCATGGTGATGGCTTTATGACACTGTATGGTCATAATCAAGAATTACTGAAGGATACAGGTGAATGGGTAAATCCCAAAGATGAAATAGCCAAAGCTGGCAATACTGGGGGATTGACTGAATCAGCACTATATTTTGAGGTACGACACCAAGGTCAACCTAAAAATCCCAAAATTTGGCTCACTGGAAATTAAAAACATTTCCTTTTTTATAAAGAGCCACTCAGAGACTGATATCTGCAAATATAATTTTAAATTGTAGAATCCACATCTAGTCTATCTACTTTTTGGAATCCTCTGGGTAGTTTATGACCTCGACGACCTCGTTCTCCGCGATAGTGCTCCAAATCTTTAAGCTTTATGACGTGGTAGCGCTTGCCTGAGTACACAACCAAAGCTTCTCCTTCAGCAATCACAGCATAGTCGACAACATACTCCTCTCGACTTTGCAGACGAGAAGTTGGAATATTGATGATTTTGTTACCTTTACCCCTTGCCAATTCTGGTATGTCTGAAATAGGGAATACGAGCATTCGGCCTTCGTTACTTACTGCAGCTATGAAAGAATCCATTTGATTAACAAGCTTAGGCCGCAGGATTCTGGCACTTTTTGGAATACTAACTACAGCTTTTCCAGCCTTGTTTTTCGTGAATAAATTTCCAACTGTGGTGATAAAACCATAGCCAGCGTCTGTTCCCATTAAAACTTTTTGTTCATCGACACCCATTATGACATCGGTGAATGAAGCTCCAGAAGGCATGTTCAATCGACCAGTTGCAGGCTCTCCTTGTCCCCTTGCAGAAGGCAAAGTGTGTCCAGGCAATGAATAATAACGTCCTGTGGAATCTTGTAAAAATACATTTTGGTTGCTTCTTCCTCGAGATGAAGACAAGAACTTATCACCTGATTTATAACTTAGTGTTTCTGGATCAATTTCATGTCCTTTGCCCGCACGAATCCAGCCCTTGTCAGATAGCACCACCGTAATTGGCTCTGCAGTTAACAGATCCTTTTCATTAAATGCTATTGCTTCATCTCTTTCTTGAAGAGGTGATCGGCGATTATCTCCATGTTCTGCAGCTACTGTTTTAAGTTCCTTTTTTATCAAGGTCTTCAAACGGATATCTGATCCTAGTAATAATTTTAGCTCTCCCTGCTCAGTGGCTAGTTCGTCTTGTTCAGCGCGAATTTTGAATTCTTCAAGACGAGCAAGTTGTCGCAATTTGGTGTCTAAAATGTATTCAGTCTGAGCATCCGATAATCCGAATCGTCTCACCAGAGCAGGCTTGGGCTCATCCTCCGCTCGTATAATATTAATCACCTCGTCGATATTTAAAAAAGCAATTAATAATCCATCAAGTAAATGTAGCCTTTTCTCTACTTTTTCTAACCTAAACTCTAGACGTCTTCGGGTGACATCGATACGAAACCGTAGCCACTCCTTGAGTACCTGTCGCAGATTCATAACTATCGGTCTGCCATCCATACCAATAATATTCAGGTTAATCCTATAGCTTCGCTCCAGATCGGTAGTTGCAAAGAAATGATCCATTAAAGCACTTATATCTACTCTATTGGAGCGAGGAGTGATTACCAATCTCGTAGGATTTTCATGATCTGACTCGTCACGCAAGTCCTCCACCATTGGCAGTTTTTTGTTTCGCATTTGAGTCGCTATTTGCTCAAGAATTTTTGATCCAGAGGCCTGAAATGGAAGCGCGGTGACGATAATATCCCCATCTTCCTTATGCCAAATTCCACGCATTTTTAATGATCCGCGACCTGTTTCGTAGGTACTCAAGATTTCTGCTTGGGAAGTAATGATTTCTCCATCTGTGGGGAAATCTGGAGCTTTTATATGCTCCATTAGCTCCAAAACAGTTGCTTTGGGATTATCCAAAAGATGAAGGCAAGCACTAACAACCTCATTTAGATTATGGGGGGGTATATCAGTAGCCATTCCTACAGCGATGCCTGTAGTTCCATTAAGGAGGACATTGGGAACCTTCGCTGGAAGTATTTCTGGTTCGTCAAGCGTTGCATCGAAATTCGGCCGCCAATTAACTGTGCCTTGACCTAGCTCTGACAAGAGGACGTCCGCATAATAAGAAAGTTTTGATTCTGTATAACGCATAGCGGCGAAGGATTTAGGATCATCGGCTGAGCCCCAATTTCCTTGGCCATCAACTAGAGGGTATCGATAGGAAAAAGCTTGGGCCATTAACACCATAGCCTCATAAGCAGCGCTGTCCCCATGAGGATGAAACTTTCCAATGACATCTCCGACAGTGCGTGCTGATTTTTTATACTTAGCGCTAGCCTTTAAACCCAACTCACTCATTGCATAGACAATTCTTCGTTGCACAGGTTTAAGCCCATCGCCTATATGTGGCAGTGCTCGATCGAGAATAACGTACATGGAATAATCCAAATAAGCTTCTTCTGCATACTTACTTAGTGGTCTTTTCTCAAAACCGTGCTCATTAAAAGTTACGGATTCACTCATTATTCTCTCGTATTGTTAAAATTTAAATCTCGTTGATATTTGCTAAATTACCTTTGATTTCAAGCCACTCACGACGATCTGACGCACGTTTTTTTGACAAAAGCATATCCATCACTTGATTTGTGTCATCTCCATGCTCCAGAGTCAACTGAACCAAGCGCCGGGTGTCCGGATCCATAGTAGTCTCACGCAACTGCAGCGGATTCATCTCTCCTAAACCTTTGAAACGCTGAACATTAATTTTACCGCGCTTTTTTTCAGCTTGGATTCTGTCCAAAATTCCTTGTTTTTCAGCTTCATCCAATGCATAGAAAACATCTTTACCTACGTCTATCCTAAATAATGGCGGCATCGCTACATACACGTGGCCATGGCTAACCAAAGGGCGAAAATGTCGAACAAAAAGTGCACACAAAAGTGTAGCAATATGTAGCCCATCTGAGTCAGCATCGGCTAAAATACAAATTTTGTGGTATCTCAAAGATTCCAAATCATCTGCAGTGGGATCGATCCCAAGTGCCACGGAAATATCATGGACTTCTTGAGAACCTAAGATCTCCTGAGAATCAACTTCCCATGTATTTAAAATTTTGCCACGTAAAGGCATGATCGCTTGATTTTCCCGATTACGAGCCTGCTTGGCTGAGCCACCAGCAGAGTCACCCTCAACTAAAAATATCTCACATAGCTCAGGCTCAGCACTGGAACAATCTGCCAGTTTTCCTGGCAATGCAGGCCCTTGCGTTACCTTCTTTCGCACTACTTTCTTGCTCGCTCGCATTCGTCTCTGAGCAGAGTTTATACACAACTCAGCAAGTTTTTCAGCTTCGTCAGTATGTTGGTTAAGCCAAAGACTAAAAGCATCTTTGACCACACCAGACACAAAAGCGGCTACTTCTCTAGAGGATAAGCGATCCTTGGTTTGTCCTGAAAACTGGGGATCAGCTAACTTTGCTGACAAGACATAAGTGCACCGATCCCAGATATCATCGGGAGCTAATTTGATTCCTCGTGGTAATAAATTTCTAAATTCACAAAACTCTCGAATGGCCTCTAAAAGACCCGTACGCATACCATTAACGTGAGTCCCACCCTGAGAAGTTGGAATTAGATTGACATAACTCTCTTGAACTAACTCTCCAACATCTGGCAACCACTGAACTGCCCATTCAGCTGCTTCATTTTCTGCTGAAAAGTTACCTATAAAGGGCTCTAAGGGAAGAACCTCCCACCCGTGAAGAGCTCCAGACAGATAATCTTTCAACCCATCTTCGTAAAACCACTCGTCACTATCCTCAGTATTCTCATCATAAAAACTAACGGTCAGTCCACCACAAAGGACAGCTTTAGCTCTTAACACATGACGAAGTCGGGAGAGGGAGAATTTAATCGAATCAAAATAGTTAGCATTGGGCCAAAAACGAAGAATAGTGCCAGTGTTTCGTTGGCCGCAAGTATCAATTACTTTTAAATCTGTTGTCTTCTCACCATTAGCAAAAGACATTTGATGTACTTTCCCATCACGCTTAACGGTTACTTCAAGAACATTAGAAAGGGCATTGACGACGGATACACCTACTCCATGTAAACCACCAGAAAATTGATAATTATCATTTGAAAATTTACCTCCCGCGTGAAGTGTAGAAAGAATTACCTCTACTCCAGGAAGACCTTGTTCAGGATGAATGTCTACTGGCATACCACGGCCATCATCGCAAACTGAAAGAGATCCATCTTTATGTAAGGTAACATCAATTCGTCTGGCATGGCCTGCAAGAGCCTCATCGACACTATTATCAATAACCTCTTGAGCAAGATGGTTTGGGCGACTCGTATCGGTATACATACCCGGCCGTTTTCGGACTGGATCTAAGCCTGTTAGAACTTCAATATCTTTGGCGTCGTAATTGCTCATGGCATCCTGATCTTAATTTGTGGAATTAATTGTAAAGAGAAACCTAAAAATATCACTTAATTTTTGATCATAGTCTTTAAATGAATGATCGCCACCTTGCTCTACAACGATTTTATTACCAGTATAACGAGTCTCAGCGTCTTGGTAATCAAGTACTTCATCGCCAGTCTTAACAAAAACTAAATAATTTCCTTGACGCCTAATCTTGGGAGGATCTATTTTATTAAACTCTTTGATGTCCTGCGATCTGAGGGTCCATTGATCCCCTGTAATATAGTTTTCATTAACGCCCAACCAGCTTTCTAGACCTCTAGCAGGGCTTACTGCAGGATTGAATAATACTCCTCGTAAATCGTATTTTTCAATCAAACATGTCGCAAAGAATCCACCCATTGAGCTACCAATAAGTCCAAGTGGCCGAGATGATCTAGCCTCTACTATTGTGTTTAGTAATTTCATTGCACAATCGGCAAATGGCGGTAAATCGGGACATATGAAGTCCACATAAGGAGCATTTGAAGCAATCCAATGTTTAGTTTGCAATGCTTTTTTTGACTGGGAGGAGCTATTATAACCATGCAAATAAAGTAATGTTGTCATGAAAATAGATCTCGTATTCAGCAAGTATAATAACTGCAAGGTAAGCAAATTAAGCGGCTAGTCAGGCCTCAGTAACTAGAACTATTAACATTGGGAAGTTGATTAAATCCACTGGCAAATGCAACGCCTGTCGTAAAATTTCCGTTCACATTTAAATCAAACCAACGATAACCCGGGGGCTCAGACGATATCCCAAATATATCGCTACCCTGTTTGAACTGAATACAACTTGAGGGGGTTGTATATAAAGGTAATTTGCCCCAAAGGCCCTCAAAATTTTGGTGCACATGCCCTGTGATAACTCCTTTAATATTCTCATGCCTTATTAGAATATTATAAAGGTCTTCAGCATTATCAATCTTATGCTCATCCAACCAAGAGGAGCCAATGGGGATAGGACAATGGTGCATGGAAATTAATACTGGCCTATCACGAAGATTACTTAGAAAACGTTCAGCGCACAGTAGTTCTTCACCACTCAAATGACCAGCTGGCGTGCCCAGCTGCGAACTGTCTAATGATAAGACTGCCCAATTACCTAAATCTGTTACCCTCTGGAAAGGAAAATTATCTAAATACTTCTCCATTAAAGAGAATCTGTCATGATTACCTGGTAACCAGGCCACTTGTTTATTTCGATTTTTCAACAATCCATTCAACATCTTGTACGAATTTCTGTGGGCTACTCCTGACAAGTCGCCTGACAGAAGAAGTAATTCTTCTCCAAATCCATTTTCATCTATGGCATCAAGTACAGCATTAAAACTATCCAAAGGATTTATACCAGCCAAAACAGAATCAGCAGAAACCCCAAAATGAAGATCAGTTATATGTATTAGCTTTGGGTTGACCATAAAACTAGCCTTTAACCACTGAAAGTCCATGATTAATGCCGTAGGAGAGAAGCTCGCTTAGAAAGATATTCCATTGCCACTTCTCATCTCTTGCTTGCATGCCTTTTCTCTCTGAAAGCATCCAGGGAATCGTTCGATCATTACACCACTCGATAACTTCAAGCATCTTCGCATCTCGATAAAGTCGCGCCTTTATCTCGACTTTAGGCATCCACTTAGGGCCACAAAAATCAGCTTCAATAAATAGCGTGCTAGTGTATTTAGCGGTATCTATAACTTCAATTTTTAATGCTGAGCCAGACTTATCATGGCAGCGCAAGCAAATCTGCTCTCCCAAGCAGGTTGAATTTAATGGGAGTTTACTCAACCGATAATAGTTCTGCTCACATTCCGCATGTAAGCGTGAAAGATTTAATTGATGTTTTCTAACCTCAAAAGAATTCACTTTGAACCTTTACCATTCTCGATCCGTCAGTTATGTTACTACACAAGTCCTAAATTATAGTTCTCTTATTCAGTTCCAACCATTGCAGAGAGATTGTAACTGCAGCACTATTTAAGATTCCATTACCCTTGGCTTGCATGACCTCATCATAAGTCCAAATATGCAGAAAAATATCCTCGTTTTCACTATCTAACCCGAAGTTGCCTGCTTTATCTAGTAAATTTGCTAGGCCACAAAAAAGGTGCATTTTTTCGTCAGTACCGCCCGCACTCACTAAATAATTACATATAGGTATTAAGGAATAAACTCTAAGCCCAGCCTCTTCAAGCAACTCTCGGTGAGCTACCTCTGAGGGAGATTCACCAAATTCTAAGATTCCAGCGACTATCTCAAACTGCCATGGACCTACCGGATCATTTAGCGCACCAATACGAAATTGCTCTACTAAACCAATTAACTGATTCTTAGGGTCATAGAGTAAAACACCCACCGATTCTCCACGGGAGAGGACCTCTCTTTTTATTAATTTACTCCATGTCCCCCCAAATAGGCGATGACGGAGGGTTATCCTATCAACATCAAAGAACCCCTTGTAGACTTTTTCAGAGGCCTGTAAGTCAATATCTAAAGAACTAAATTGATGCTTTTTAACCATGCTTATGCTCTTTTGGTTGAATAACTGTGGCTCTTCCTTAAGGCCTTTAAGAAAACATCAAACCTTAATAACAGCGAATACTATTTTTAGATCATTAAAATTTTTTTAGATTGGTGGATAAAGTAAAAGTTCTTATCTACCAACTTTACCCAGAAAACAAAACATCGATGGTATAAGGAGTAATGCCAGTAACGCAGAACCCATAACACCAAAACACATTGCCCAAGCTAAAGTCTCGAAAAACTTATCAAACAGTAGTGGGAACAATCCACCCATCGTTGTCAGGGATGTTGTTAAAATATGTCTGGTTGATCTCACTGTAGTGTCAACGAGCGTTTCCTTTGGAATTTGACCGCCATTCGCGTCCTCATTTAGATGAGATAGCACGACAATGGAGTCGTTAATCGCCAAACCTGCCAAGCCTACAATACCAACTAATCCAATAAAGCCAAAATTTTGGAATCCTACAAACATGCCCAAGAATCCTAGGCCGATGCAAAGAATACCCACCAATAAAATGATACTCGCCTGCCTAAAACTGTTCAGTATCATTACTAGAGTCATTACAATCAATCCCAGAAATAAAAAGAAAGTGCTAAACAATTGTCCAAATGATTCTGCCCTCTCTTCAGCATCACCAAATTGTCTGATGCTATAGCCTGCAGGCAAGGACTCTTCAAAAGCTTTTAACTCATCTGCCACGTCGTTTAAAACAGTCGAGGCTAATTTACCAGGATACACTGCTGCTTTAACCGCATTATTTCTCGACCCCTGATATCGGTTTATCTGATTAATCTCACTGGTATAAGAAATGTCAGCAAAACTCTCTATGTAACTAATACCATCTGGGCTATTTATTGATATTAACGCTGCTTGGTTGATTTCTGATGCCTCACGATTTTTATTTTTGATACGTATCGGTATTTCCTTATTTCCATCAAGCATCGAACCTACATAGATACCTCTGGTCGATGAAGAAATCTCATTAATAATTTCTCTCGCGGATTTGGATGAAAAAGCTATGTCTACTTCGTTTAAATCGATTTCTAATCCAGCAATACTAGCTGACTGCTCTGCTAAAACGTCACTAACTTGAGGTGACTTTGCCAAGATCGATTTCAACTCTTCGCCTAATGATTTGAGGATTTGATTATCATCTCCAAAAATAGCTATGATTACAGGAAACTCAACAGGCGGTCCATTGGTGAACTTACTTACTCGAACTCGAACATCCGCATGATCCTTCTCTAGGCGCTTTGCCAAATCAGTCAGACTTGAATCCATCTTGCTATATGAGGAGGTAAAAAAGACGCCTGTCGCAAGATTATCTGAACCCTCTCCGGATGAACCACCAATTACGTTATATAGAAGCCTGGGAAGACGCCGCCCAACCCACCACATGTCTGAATCCACATAATCCTCTAACAATATTTGATCTCGAATACTGACAACTCTGTTCTCTGTGGCATAGATAGAGGCATTTGGATCAAGCTCTACCTCTACCTTAAACATCTTTTTCCCTTGATTTGGGAAAAAATCAGTGTCAAGGAAACTAAAAGATATAAAGCCTAAAATTGGAAGAATTAAGGACAATACAAGTGCTCTGAGAGGTTTGGAGAAAGCCCATCCTAAAAAGTCTCTATAGCCCTTTCTCAGACTATGCTGAGTGAATCCATTATTTTCGGATTTGTTCAATGCTAGAAAGTTTGACTCTTCCATTGTTTTTAAGAGCACAGGGACAACAGTCAAAGCCAAAAACAATGACGAAGTGACGGCTAAAATTATGGTGATAGCCATATCACCAACAAATTCCGGACTGGCTCCTTTGCCAGCCGCCATGGGCATAAATGCCAGACCAGTTGTCACAGTGGCCGCTAACAAAGGCAATGAAAGATGTCTTATTGAGGCATAAATAGCTTCTCGATTGACTAAATTTAGGGATTTACGATATCTGTAGTCTTCAACCACAATAATTGAATTGTCAATTAATAGGCCTAATGACAAGATAATGCCCGTCACAGATGTCTGATGCAGAGGTACATTCAAAATTGTGCATCCAACCAAGACCAATAGAATAGTTAACGGGACGACAGCACTTACTATGATTGCTGAACGGGGGCCGAGCATGAAATAACTTAAGAACAATACAATAAACGTAGCAAGCAGGATGCTCTGCATCAGAAAAGAGAACTTTTCCTCAACAAAATCAGACTCATTGAAGATAACCTCTAATAAAATTTCTTCAGGTAGGTCCTGTTTAAAGGCTTCGGCGACGCGCAATACCGCCTTAGAGTATAGATCTGTCCTTTGCGAGAACTTTCCTCTGACTTCCACGAAAACTGAGGGGATACCATTGTAAGTCACGATCTCTATAGGAGGTTCAACTGGAGCTTTTTCAACAGTCGCTAAATCTTCTAATCTGAGGATTTGATAATCATTTAAGGCCTGCAAGGGCAGCTTCCTTAAATCGTTCACAATAGCAATATTGTCCTGCGCCTTCACTCGAAATTCTGAATCTTGTCCAACAATATTACCAATGGCTCTTTTGCTATCATAATCATCTATGGCAAGAGCAATTGATTGGATACTCATTCCTGCATCAGTCAGCAAGTCCAGGTCTACGCCAACATAAATTTCTTCTTTTGTATCTCCATAGACCTTTGATTGCTCAGAATTAACGATATTTGATAGTCGTCGCTTGAGCTGATTGGCAAGTCGCGACAAGATGACCATCTGTGGCTCTCCGGCCCCATGCCACTGCAATGCAAATAATACAGTTGTTGGTGGACCGCTGTGACTCAAACTCATTTCTGTTCCATCAGGAACCAAGTCTATACTCTCACCGAGTTTGTCCTGAACTTTTGCCCAGACCTCGTCCGTCTCACCTTTGCTAACTATTTCTTTAAGCTCTAAACCAACTCTTACAATTCCTGATGAAGACTTGGAGTCTATGATTTTAATTTCATCAATTTCTCTAAGTTGGGCTTCAATAACATCCGCGATTTGAGTTTCAATTCTTTCTGGAGTTGCACCAGGCAACACTGCGGTGATGTCTCCCCAGCGCTCCGCTAATTGAGGGTTCTCTTGGCGAGGTAATGAGTCATAAGACAGCAAGCCGCCAGCAATAATAAACAACATGAAAAGGAGAAATATTCTTGGCCTGTCTAGGTATAAGTCAACAATCCTTCTCATTGACTATCCCTTATGGATTGACCTTCAGCCACCTTGGATGCTCCGCCCACTACAACTTGATCTCCAGTTTGTAATGTTCCTGAGACGTAAGCCATATTTTGTTCGATATGAATCAATTCAACATAATCTTTTTGAGAACTTGCATCCTCAGATACAGTGAACACGGTCCAGAGGCCCTGCTCTGCTTGAGACAAAGAGCTTAGGGGAACCCATGCTCCTCGCTTAAATTCTCTGACCTTGAGTACTAATCTCGCCGTTGCACCAGGATTAAAAAAAGTATCAAAAGAAAATATTGCTAGTCTGTTATTAGAGCCTTTTGATGACATAGGAGCCAATCTAGTCAGCATAGCATCGACAGTTTGCCCATCAACAATAAAAGAATATTTCTGACCAAGACTAGCTCCTTCTGTAGCTGATTTTGGCAAAGCAACTCTAGCTTCCACATATTCCGAATCCAAAATTTCCAAAACAGGTATGCTGGGATTAACAATGGAGCCCTCATCAAGTAGCCGATTTTGAATCAAGCCATCATACGGTGCTCGGATTTTGGTTTGCTGCACCCTCGTCATTGCGGCGCTGTGTTGAGCCTTAGCGATTTGAAATTTGAACTCCTCATTTTCAAGTCGTTGCTGTGAGACATGATTTGTTTCATCTAATGTCCGGGACCTCTCAAATATGTTTTTAGCCATCAATAAATTAGCTTTCGCTTCAGCTAAGCTCGCCAGGACTTCGGCACTCTCTAGCTCTGCTAATAACTGTCCTTTTTTTACTATATCGCCAACATCTACTTTTATTTCTCTCACTTTCCCTGGAGTCTCAAAACCTAGGATAGATTGTCTTTTAGGTGTTACTTTGGCGGGAAGCATTTTATTGAAACTATATTCTTCTCCTATAACAACTTCATGCAAATCTACATACTTCTGAGCGAAGGAAAAAGCGGGTAGAAATAAGATACTTAAAATTAATACTTTTTTCATAAGGCCTGTACAATTTGATGGTTAATGTTTACAGTGAACACATTATAGGCTAAAGTTTACACTGTCAACATTTGAATACTCTGGTAACGACATGCGCTATCATCATGGCAATTTAAAATCTAATTTGATTAATTGTGCTTATGAATGGATAGCATCAAATGGCATTGACAATATCAGTCTGAGAAAAATTGCAGAAATAGCAGAAGTGTCGCAAACCGCTCCCTATCGACATTTTAAATCAAAGGAGCATCTTCTTGCCGAGGTTGCCACTTTAGGCTTTGAAAAATTATCTTTCGAAATAGATAAAAACATTACGACTGACGACGCTATAGATGATTTGGTGAGATGTGGTGTTACATACATAGAGTTTGGACTAAACAATGAACACATCATAGATCTGATGTTTAATTATCCTATCAAAAAGGCCGAGTATCCCAGCCTGCTGGAATCGGCTGATACAGCCTTTGGATTGTTGCTGAAAAGGCTGAAGTATTTGCATGATGGCAAAGAGGGTGCAGCTCCTCTAAATAGCATATCAACCCATGCTTATGTTCACGGATTACTAACTATCTTGCAGATGCATCAACGAATTGATAAATCCTCCGCCGGAACAGAATTCTTTAAAGCCTCGTCAGCTGTGAAAGATAATTTAGAAGAGATGTTATCGAAGTTTATAAAAAATTTGGATTGAGTCTCAAATTAAAAGTTAAAACGTTATTATTTTGATCACCAAATTTTGGAATTTCAGAAGCACTTGCAAGATGAATTCGATCTTTGACAGTAAGCACGACATCCAAAATGCTTGTCAAAGCGTCTTATTTACAAGTACACAATTAAAATTAATGCGTAGAAGAATTTGTTGGACGAGGTTTCATTATGGTTTTTTAGTGTCAACCAGTCGTCCAACTGCACGTTTTGACCTACTTGATAAAAGCTGTTTCTGATAAACTGGCATCCGCCCAAATTACTTTGACGCCAAGATACATTTCATTACTGGAGGAACTATAGTGAAGTTAACAAAGGGAATTACATCAATTTTCATCATTATTTTGACAACACAATTCGGGTGGGCCACTACTATAAGTGATATCTATGAGAGCGCGGTTCGAAATGATCCGGTAATGCGTGCCGCTAGGGCGAACTTGAATGTTGGTAAGGAGAATTTAAATGTTCGTCGAGCGTACTTGTTGCCCGTGATATCGACAACAGCCTCTTTCACACAGTCAGAGACTGATAGCGAATCATCTCAAGTTTATTCCTTTATCCAGGAGGATCCTTTTGAGAGTAAGAGTTTCTCCGATTCCGATACAACATCTTACGGTGTGTCGCTTACGCAGGCGATCTTTGATATGCCGGCCTGGTATCAATTCCAGAGTGGGAAAGCTATGAGTGATAGTGCAAGCGCTCAATTCTCTGCTGACCAACAGTCATTGATTCTAAGAGTAAGTGATGCATATCTAGGTGCTTTGCGAGCTTTTGATAATAGCGAAACCCGTAAGGCAGAGCAACGAGCGATTCAGCGTCAATTAGAACAGACAACCGAGCGTTTTGAAGTCGGACTTCTCCCGATAACTGACGTGCACGAAGCTCAGGCAGTTTTTGATGACGCTCTTGTTAATAGTTTAGAGGCTCAGGGTGCTTTGAATATCGCTTTCGATGCATTGCAAGTTTTAACGGGTGAAAGTTATGACTCTTTATCCGGTTTAACAGATAATTTCGTGGCTAAAAATCCTGATCCCCTCGACAGTCAAGATTGGGTCATCTTTTCCTTGAATAATAATTATCAATTGAAGGTTGCCAAACTTGGAAAAGACTCGTCATATAATCAAGCTAAAGCAGCTGCAGCGCAGTTATATCCGACAATTACAGCCAGTGCTCGCTACTCTGACTCTGAGAGGGAAGGGACCCAAGTAAGCTATCTCCCAAGTGAAAGTAGTTCAGGTACTTCTTCACTTAACAATGGCCATACTTTTTCAGTCTCAATGAGTATGCCTATTTGGTCAAGTGGCTTGAATGCCGGCCGGCGTCAAGCAAAACAAAGGTCTATCGCTGCTAGCGAAAATTTTAATGCCGCCAAACGTAACACCTCTCAAACTGCACGATCAAGGCACCAATTAGTTATTACGAGTGCCGCAAGAGTGAAAGCCAGAGCGCAGGCCATAACTTCAGCAGAGAGTGCTCTAAGTGCCACTCAAGCAGGGTACGAAGTAGGAACTCGAAACATCGTGGATGTCTTGGCTTCGCAACGAGCGGTATTCCAATCTAAAAGGAATTACTCCAATGCAAGGTATGACTATATCTTGTCGATGATGAGCCTTAAAGAGGTCGCGGGGCAATTATCTCCCGATGATATTTACCAACTTAATGCTTGGCTTGATCCAGCAATTGCTATCTCAAAATAGCCTGGTCAACTAGCTCTAATAATCTATTTAATGCGCCTCTATTCTCATCTGCAATACGAAGAGAAGAGGCTCCCATTTTAGACCGAAGCTCATCGTCCTTAAGTATTTGGATACAACTATCTGCGAGCCCTTGAGCGCTCTCACAGATTATCATTCCTCCTGAACGAACTAATAACTCTGAAGCTTCAGTGAAATTGAAAAGATGTGGGCCGCTGAGTATCGGCGCTCCCCATGCTGCAGGTTCAATAATATTATGCCCACCAGTTGGAACCAAACTTCCTCCAACAAATGCAATGTCACAGGAACCGAAAAAAGAGATGAGCTCACCCATAGTATCGCCCAATAAAACATCTAAAGATGGCTCTATCGATCCACTACTTCTCCTGCCAACCTTCATCCCATTTGACAAACAGAGTGCTTCAACTTGGTTAAACCTCTCAGGGTGACGAGGCACAAGAACTAAAAGTACACTGGCAAGTTTGCTTTTTATTTCAGCAAAAGCCTCTAAAATTATTTCATCCTCGCCTCTATGAGTGCTAGCTGCCAGTATAATTGGTCGACTTTCAGGCCCGCGCCATTCTCGCAAAAGCACTGTGGACTTTTCCCTAAGTGCCTCATCAATTATTAAATCAAACTTAATATTTCCTGTAACACTAAGCGCCTCCTTATTCACGCCTAGTTGAGAAAATCGGAGGGCGTCATCACCACTCTGAGCAGCTACCCAAGACAACTGCCTCATCATAGGACGAACTAGGTAACTAAACTTTTTATAACCTTTGGCGGAGCTGAGTGATAATCGACCATTGGCCAGAATGACAGGGATATCCCGTTTATCACAGCCATTTATCATATTCGGCCATAATTCTGTTTCCATGATGATACATAGAGATGGATGAACTCGTTCAAAAAATCGAGACACTGCGTCTGGTGTGTCGTAAGGTAAATAACAGTGTTCCACAGATTTTAGAAATATAGTCTTAATCTGTTCTGAACCGGTAGGCGTCATGCAGGTAACCAGACATCGATACGTTGGGTATCTCTCTTGCAATGCCTTAATCAAAGGAACTGATGCTAACGCTTCTCCAACGGAGACAGAGTGTATCCAAATAACTTTTTGATCGATAGGGATACGAGGCACAAACCCAAATCGCTCGACCCACCGACCGGCATAACTGGGATTTTTTGATACTCGCCAGAGCAACCTTACGAGAATGACCGGTATCGCTAAATAAAATAGTATCGAATAGAAAAGTCTAGGCATAAATTTTTCTAATAATCCTCATGACGCATTAGCTTGAAATTTCCATGGTGCAGTTAGCAATTAAACGATGAAGTAACATAGCAGAAATCTTAATTTATAACGAATCATAAACATTCAATCCATTCAGCAAATTGCTATTCATGATAAAATTATTTTAGTTGCGAGGGTTATAACTAATTCATTGCCTGCGCCAGAAATTTTATGTTTAGAGAATAATGACAACCACTATGTATAGCGATAATTTCAGAGCTTATCTTCAAACTTTAATCTCTATAATTACCGTTCTGATAATATGTGTTGCCCTTCTATCTTTGGCCAGGATTGGAACATGGTTCGCATATGATCAACCTGACCTTATACTAAGTGGGCATGGTCTCTATCATGCCCTTTGGACGGGATTGCGTTTTGATGTAGCGATTGTAGTTAGGCTGAGCGTCTTGGGGCTTATGCTTAGCCTCGTCTCAATTTTCACACCATTTCCTCTGGCTAGGTTTAACTGGCTAGTAAATCGTTATTTAGGTGGGCTAGTGATCCTATTAACAATATGGTTATCCATGGCTAATTTTTCCTATATTGGATTCTTTAATCGACCAATAGATGGTTTTGTTTTTAGCGGAATGAACTATGGGATGAACACTATATGGCCGACAGTATCGAGTTTAAAAGCTTTCGAATTAAGAGTACTGGTATGCTTAGTTATCTCTTGGCTATCCTTTTTGCTATACCAGCGAATTGGGAAAAAAATATACTCAGGCTTTTATACTTTTAATTATAGAAACAGATGGCTTTCCCTCATAGTAATCGTTGTTCCAATGCTTACTATAATAGTTCTTGGCAGAGGTACAGTCTCTACATTTCCACTTTCTCAGAGGCACCTCGTTGTATCTTCAGAACCAGCCGTTAACAATATAATTCCTAATGGGATGGTAGCTTTATACTATGGCTATAAAGAGTTCAAACAATCTAGGCCAATGGTATTTGCATCTGACATTGCTGGGCGCGAACTATTTGAATCCTTCTATGGACATCCAGCGGAGGAAGGAGATTTATTCCCACAATTTTTTACACGCACAAAAAAATCAAATTTTCTCGAAAGTAATCCACCCCATGTAGTACTAAATTTAATGGAGGGAATGGCAAATTCCCTTCTCACTCCAAGTTTCACTGGCGACATTGATTTAGCAGGCAAGCTTCGAAGTCATTTAAATTCAGATTTATACTTCACTCGTTTTTTACCAGCTCATGATGACACTCAAAAATCTTTAGTTAGCATGCTAGTAAACACAGAGTATAGTGACATTAGTTATTCTTCATATCAGAATACTCCACTCGCTACCTCCGTTGCTCAAGTATTCAAGCGTTCAGGCTACCAAACTGTCTTTATTTACGCGGGATTTGAGGGTTTATCAAACCGAAGTGAATATTTTAAAGTTCAAGGTTTCGATGAATTTATTGGCGCCCATCAACTAAAAGCACGTTATCCAAAAATGGAGAATAGTGTTTGGGGAGGGCAAGATCAATTCGTTTTTGAGGAGGTTTACGCGCGCTTAGAAAATCACGAGTCTCCCGCTCCACCCCTGTTTATCGTTACCTTAACTATTACAAATCATCCGCCATATCGGTCCCCAAACGGATATAGACCTCTTTTACCTAGTATACCCGACCAATTAGAGGCTAGATTACAAGATATTCCTAAAGAATCATTAAATACATTCCTTTATGCCAATGATCAGCTTGGATCTTTTATCTCGAGAGTGAAGGGTAGCAATTTTAAGCAGCATACGATTATTGCCGTAACCGGTGATCATGGAATAAGAGGCATGCGTTACAGTAATAATGAGCGTCTGCAAGAAATTAGCGTGCCTCTATATATGTATATCCCTGACAAGTATCAACCAGATAATATTCCTGATGATACGCAAATCGCCTCACATAAAGACATCATGCCAACGCTTTTTAATAATGCTTTATCAAATGCGAGTTATTTAAACTTGGGCAGAGATTTGCTCACTTCAAATAACCACGAACTGACTCACAATTTCGCCTATCATTCGAACTACCTCATTGAAAACAGTTATGTCCATGAAAAAAGTAATTCAGCCTTTTTGCCTGCTCGAGAGGTAACTGAAGACTTTAGACTAATTTCTGATGATGACACGATTAATAGGGAGTTGGGAAACGGACAGTTCTACAGTGATATTTTGGATTGGCTAACTAGATTTCAGCTACACAATTCCGCAAGTCAGTGACGTCTCAGATTGGGCATGACATAACATCCTTTTGATTTTTTTATCGCCAATGCTCATTGATCCATGTGGCAGGCTTGAACCGACGATACCATTTTCCACTTTCGCCTTCTATCGCATCATGAGGATCAGGCTTACCGTGAAATACGATAACTCTGGCATCAGCTGGAATTTTTGTTTCGCGTGCTATGAAGAATGACCAAGGTCGTAAACAGTGCCTTTTGAAACTTCGGCACCAATTATCTGGCCAGTATACCAGTGCATTTTTTTGCATCAAAATTGCAGACAAATATTCCTGTTCATTGCGATATACAGCTTTAATTTTGTCAAATGATGCTTCAAATTCTGACAAAACCTCAGGATGTGCACCCACTTCAAAGCGATATACAGAGGAGTTGCCTGTACCATCTCTTTTTACCCAGTCCTTGATTATCATTACAGCGCCAGGATAATCGAAAAGATCATCTAGATCACCTGTAATGATTAAATCCAGATCCAAACATAAGACCTTGCCCTTTAAGTCGTAAAGTTCTTGAGAAAATACAGAAAGCTTATTCCATCCTCTTTCTGGTCCACTCAAATTTACTGATAATTCAGGCAATGGGAAAAATTCGATGTTTTCACTAAGATCTGAATTATCATCAGTCAGACAGACAAACCGAAAAGGGCGGCGAATATTTCGAGCAACCATAGAATAAAGACGGTTCACATAATCAGCTGGGTACTTAGTTCCCCACTTCATACAAAGCACATTGACGACTTCAGTCATAATTTTATCTTATTGTTTAGCGCACTCGAATCATAGTGATTTATTCAGCAACTGGGGATAACCAACTTGTATATTTGGAGTTCTTACCCCTTACCAAGTCAAAATAGGCAGCTTGTAATTTTTCTGCAACAGGCCCGCGTTTGCCATTTCCAATAACTCTGCCATCATACTCTCGAATAGGAACAACCTCAGCCGCCGTACCTGTGAAAAAGGCCTCATCACAAATATATACCTCATCTCGAGTTATTCGCTTTTCTCTTATTTCTATTCCATTATCCGCTGCCAGTTTAAAAATAGTGTCTCTGGTAATTCCATCTAAACACGAAGTCAGATCTGGCGTATAAATAACACCCTCTCTGACCATAAAAAAATTCTCCCCACTTCCTTCTGCAACATAACCCTCGTTGTCTAGCATCATAGCTTCATCGCAACCTGAATCTAACGCCTCTCGAAGTGCAAGCATCGAGTTAATATAGTTACCACTTGCCTTTGCTTTACACATCGTAATGTTTACATGATGTCGCGTGTAAGACGAGGTTCGTACCTTTATACCTGCCTCTAACGCCTCGGGAGACATATATGATGGCCATTCCCAAGCGGCAATACCAACATGTACTCTTAAATCCTTGGCTCTAAGACCCATCCCCTCTGAACCTAAAAAAACTAGCGGTCTAATATAAGCTTCTTGGAGATTATTAATACTTACAATTTTCTGCTGTGCAATATTTAATTCATCTTGGCTAAATGGCACCTCTAGTTGAAGTATCTTGGCTGAATTAAAGAGTCGCTTGGTATGATCTTCTAACCGATAGATACATGTACCAGACTTATTATTGTGGTATGCCCTAACCCCTTCGAAGACCGCTAGCCCATAATGAAGAGAGTGCGTGAGCAGATGTGTTCTCGCATCTCGCCAGTCAACTATCTCTCCATCCATCCAAATAAATCCATCGCGATCTGCAAACGACATCAAAATTTCCTCATCTCAAGTTAAACTTTTTCGGAGTAAAAAAACGTATCTCTAGGAGGCTGAGTATATCACCACCAGTGGCAAACATGGGCGTTCTTGAATTGCTTTTAATCAGCGAATTCCGCCCTCTACTTGCTGACAACTAAAGTTTAAGAAAATCAACACATCTTTTTCATGAAGTTTTTGTCCTATGTTGATTATAATTAGAAAATGAGTAATAAAAATTACATAGATTTTTTTAGGCAAACCTCTCCATACATCCATGATCATCGTGGCAAGACCTTTGTGATTGGGATTTCAGGAGAAGCAATCCAGGATTCTAACTTCCACTGTTTGATTCACGATATCGCGCTACTTCAAAGTTTGGGCATACATATTGTTCTTGTTCATGGCGCCCGAACTCAGATTGATAGACGTCTTATAGCTTCTGATATTCAGAGTAAATTCGAACAAAATATTCGTATTACTGATGAGCACGCTATGCGCTGTATAAAGGAAGCGGTCGGAAGTACAAGGTTGACAATCGAATCTGAACTCTCGATGGGAATGCCTAACTCACCTATGTATGGTTCGAGAGTGCGTACTATTGGCGGAAACTTTATCGCTGCCCAACCTTTTGGCGTTCGAAATGGTACTGACTTCCAGTGGGCTGGAGAGGTGAGAAAGATAGATAAATCTGCAATCGATAGCCACCTGAAAAATGGTTCTATGGTCCTGATTTCGCCGCTCGGCTTTTCGCCAACAGGTGAGATCTTTAACCTCAACTACCACGAGGTAGCAACTTGTATCGCAGTAGAACTTAACGCTGAAAAACTGATTTTCATCAGTCATCCAACAGCGCTGCTTGATAAAGATAAACTTCTCCGATCTTTGTCCTTATCGCAGTTAGCTGAATTACAAGAGACTACAAAAGAGCAGCAGCAGATGGAATTGCTTGATGCTGCAGCAACGGCATGTCATGGCGGTGTTGAAAGGGTGCACCTTGTAGGATTTGCAGAGGATGGTGCCTTGCTATCAGAACTATTCACCAGAGATGGAAGTGGTACTCTGATTTCAAGAGAGTGTAAAAATACCATTAGATTGGCCACGATAGATGATGTAGGTGGCATTCTGGATTTAATTACCCCTTTGGAAAATCAAGGGTTTTTAGTAAGACGGTCTAGAGAACTTCTGGAGACTGAAATTACCCGCTTCACGCTTGTAGTTCACCCTGAGGGTCTGATTATAGGCTGCGCAGCACTTTATCCAACCAGCAATGAATCTCTTGGCGAATTGGCGTGTGTAGCGGTTCATGAAGACTTCCATGATCAAGGTATTGGCGCTCGTTTACTTGCTAAAATCGAAGACCACTCTCGGGAATCGGGAATGGACAGGTTAATGGCTATGACTACCAAAACTGCTCACTGGTTTATTGAACGAGGGTTTACCGAAGTAAAAATATCTGATCTGCCAGACAGTAAACAAGAAATGTATAATTATCAGCGCAATGCTCGGATTTTTGAGAAGCAATTTAGCCCTTGAGCTTAAACCTGCTATCCTTCTCGCTTGTAAAATCCTAAAAGCCCCCAACATGGAATAAAAGATGCCAAAGTACCGCTCACATACTACTACCCAGGGCCGAAATATGGCGGGCGCTCGCGCGCTTTGGCGTGCGACTGGCATGAAAGATGGCGATTTTAATAAGCCAATCATAGCCATTGCTAACTCATATACCCAGTTTGTTCCCGGACATGTGCACCTAAAAGACATGGGCGACTTGGTGGCAAGTGAAATTAGTAAAGCCGGTGGTGTATCAAAAGAGTTCAATACAATTGCTGTCGATGATGGTATTGCAATGGGTCATGATGGAATGCTGTACTCGTTGCCTTCCAGAGATCTTATTGCTGACTCTGTTGAATATATGGTTAATGCTCACTGCGCTGACGCTATGGTCTGCATCTCTAATTGTGACAAAATTACTCCTGGTATGTTGATGGCGGCCATGCGATTAAATATACCTGCCATTTTTGTCTCTGGTGGGCCTATGGAAGCGGGGAAAACAAGGCTTGCTGACCATAAATTAGATTTAGTTGACGCCATGGTAATTGCCGTTGACGACAGCGCAAGTGATGAGAAAATTGCCGAATACGAGCGCTCCGCATGCCCAACCTGCGGCTCTTGCTCGGGAATGTTTACAGCCAATTCAATGAATTGCCTGACCGAGGCGTTAGGTCTATCTTTGCCTGGCAATGGTTCTTTGCTTGCAACTCACTCTGATCGGCGTGAACTTTTTCTTGAGGCTGGACGGACCATTGTTAATCTTACAAAACAATTTTATGAAAAAGATGATGATTCTGTGCTTCCAAGATCGATAGCAAACTTTAAAGCCTTTGAAAATGCTATGACCCTGGATGTATGTATGGGTGGATCCACTAATACCATTTTGCATCTCCTAGCGGCAGTTCAAGAGGGTGGTATTGATTTTGGTCTTTCGAATATTGACCAGCTATCTCGTAAAGTCCCTCAACTATGCAAGGTGGCACCAAATACACCTGAATATCATATGGAGGACGTCCATCGCGCAGGCGGGATTATGGGCATCCTTGCAGAACTGAATCGCGCAGGTCTAATCCATGCAAATCTTCCCACAGTACATTCGAAAACGATGGGGGAAGCTCTAAAAAAATGGGATATAGCCAACCAACCCAGCGAAGCAGTAAAAACTTTTTATAAGGCTGGACCCGCAGGAATACCAACTCAAACTGCCTTCAGCCAAAGCACGCGCTGGCCATCTGTTGATGCCGACAGAGAGAATGGATGCATACGAAACTTAGAAAATGCCTTTAGCTTGGAGGGCGGCTTGGCTATCTTGAAAGGTAATCTTGCTCCCGATGGATGTGTTGTTAAAACATCAGGTGTTGACGAATCCATTCATACATTTAAAGGGCCAGCTTTTATTACAGAAAGCCAAGAAGCTGCAGTTGAGGCAATTCTCAATGACAAGGTGGTTTCCGGAGACGTTGTCATAGTTCGTTATGAGGGCCCTCGCGGAGGTCCTGGAATGCAGGAAATGCTCTATCCAACAAGCTATATCAAATCTAAAAACCTTGGCAAAGCATGCGCTCTTATCACCGATGGCCGCTTCTCAGGAGGAACATCTGGGTTATCCATTGGTCATGTTTCACCTGAAGCGGCAGCAGAGGGAACTATTGGTTTAATTCGAAATGGAGATATCATAAAAATAGATATTCCAAATAGAACAATTGATGTCCTCCTATCCGATAAAGAGCTAAAGAAACGACGGGAACAACAAGACTCAGTAGGGTGGCAACCTGTTGAAGATAGACCTAGGAAAGTCACCCCTGCACTCAAGGCTTTCGCAAAACTTGCCACCAGTGCAGACAAAGGAGCAGTCAGAGATCTAACGCAGCTTTAAAAGATTTTCCATCATTGTACACAAACTAAAAAGCCCCGCATGTGCGGGGCTTTTTAGTTTAGAAATCACGAGTTACTAACTACACAGCACAACTAGGAACCTTGGCGCCAACATCCCTCAACCTCTGCATTCTATCCCCTTCATAATTTGCGAACTTAATCCACTGCGCAGGATAACGCTTATCTCTTTTAGTTTTAGCTGATTTTATTGCCTTATTGAAGGCTTTTACCGCGTCTTTATAACAATGCATATTAAGTAGAGCATTACCCATCGTGGCGTAATTAGCATTTGGCTTTTTGATACCTCCCTTTTTTTCCGCTTTTAGAGACGCCTTATATGCCATCATATCTTGTCCGAGATCAAGATAGGTAGACCCGATCAAGTATTGAATTTCACCATTATCAGAATACTTGGATGCGGTCTCATATGAAGACAATGCCTGAGGAATATGCTGCGCCAAAAACCAGGATTTACCCAATAAGTCATAGTGCTTAAAGTTTTTTTCAACAATTTTATCTTTAATCCCTTTTTCTATGATCTTGGCAGCTCTGTATGGAACCTCTGCTCCCAGATACATATAAGCCATAGCCAAGACGTCACTTTCTTTGGTTAGTTCTCCATTCAAGTATATGACTTCATACGCGACAAGTTGATCAGTCATTCGTTCTTGCGCGCCAAACATACCACCGAGCTGTTTCCAATATTTCCATTTAGGGTAGTGCGTTACTAGCTTCTCAAGATAATCGATAACTTTGTCCATTTGATTCTTTTCATTATAGAGCGCTGTTCCAAGGGCCCAAAAACTTTCTTTGGGAAGAATTCCTTTTGCCTCGGCCTCTGAAATTCCAAGCTTGACGCTCCGCAAAGAATCATCCTTTCGCTCCAACTGGTAGTACAACTGAGCCATAGTGAGTCGCTCCTGCGCACCGACCACGAAGGCAGCCTCAGCCCATATCTCATATTGTTCAATCGCCATCTCGTACTTTTCCATCGCGGCATAGAACTGACCAAGGGTTAGACGAGTATCCAACCTGAACTCAGGCTCTGCTCCGTCACTATCTACGATTTTTCGATAATAAATTGCAGCGCCGGGAATATCATCTAATGCAAAATAAACGTATCCCATAGTAGACCATACTTGAGTCTCCTCATAAGCAGAGCTACATTTCTTAGAGCTCTTTTCAATATCCTCAAGCATCTCCTTAGCCTCTAAGAAAAAAGGCGTAACATCAACGCCCTCCTCAGCATCACCAGCTTCAGCAATCGGACTTTTTTCACCTCTAACTCTATCCAAAGCTTTGGAGCAGGTCTTCCCCACCGACGCCCGCTTTCGAGTCTTAACATCCTTGTACTTGGGTTCTTTCTTCTCTGCTGCGTTTGCAGAAAAAGCATGATCACTAGTAGGATAAACGACTGATATTAGCAGCGGTAACAAAAATACTATTCCAGCTAACCCCAAGGATTTTAACGTACGCGTCATTTACTACTCCTTATTTAGCCATTTGGAAAGAAAACTTATAGAGTACTCCGGGGACCTCTTGCCCTACTCCATCAACTACTCTAGGGTTATATTTGAGCTTGTCGGCAGCCTTGAGAGCTGCTCTACCAAATCCCCAGCCCTCCGGGAACTCCTCAATCATCTTTGGATCTCTTACGCCACCAGTCGTGGTGATGATAACCTCAACAACAGCGTATCCCTCCTTACCGCGAGTTTGAGCTCTTCTGGGATATTGGGGTTGCGGAATATATACCGGTATGAAATCAGAGTCCCGTGCAAAGTTGCCCAAGCCGGCATTAGGATTTACAGCTACTACTGGAGCTGAAATATTAACCGCAGAGTCAGGCACTTCGATATCAATCTGATCTTGAGGGATGTCAGGCGGCGGCGGCTCTGGATCATCAGGCTTTTTAACCTCTGTCTTTTTCGCGTTCGTCGTAGTCTCTCTCTCAACATGAAGGAAGTCAGGAATCTTTATCCCTTCCTTTTCATCTAACTCTTTAACGCCAGAGTCGATTAATTTGTACATTAGAATCACAAGGGAAAGTGTTACTAAAATTCCTAATGCACCAGATATCCCAATTCTTATCGCTACCATAGTATTCTCAATCGTTCTCTACAGAGACAGCGACAGGGCTAATGCCAATGTCTCTAGCTATATCGGCAACTTTTGCCACTGACTCAATATCAGATTCATTATCGGCTTGGATAACCATGCCACCCTTTGGGTTTTCATTAAAAAGTCGGGTTAAATTGAGTTTCAGTGCGCTCGGCTCAACTCTTTTCTTATCAATCCAGAATTCATTAATGTCAGTGACGGCAACGAGAATACCAACTTTCTTATAAGACTCCTCAGTCTTTGTATCAATTTTACTGATTTCCGGACCCGGAAGCTTAATAAAGGTCGCAGTTACAATAAAAAAGATTAACATGATAAAAACCACATCAAGCATTGGGGTTAAATCTATTGCTTGCCCTTGCTGTCCAGCTTTACCTCTACGATTCCGCATAATTTGATCTCATCACAGTTATTTCAAGTCTTAACTGTATTTATTTATGTTCTAACATAAGGTGATCTTCTAGAAGATGTTTTTCGCGCTCGGCAATCCTTTCGATATATGTCAAGCCAAAAACCCCTGATAGGGCGGCAACCATTCCAGACATTGTTGGAATCGTTGCCTTGGAAACACCACCCGCCATTGCCTTCGCATCTCCACCGCCTGTAAATGCCATAACGTCAAAAACAGTGATCATTCCGGTTACCGTACCCAACAAACCAAACAACGGGGCGACGGCAACCAAGGTTTTGATCATCATCATATTATTGTCAATTTCGATACTAACTTCAGAAATAAGCTTTTCTCTGATTTGATGTGCATGTTTTGACTTGCGTTCTTTCCGTTCTGACCAACTAGCCAAGGCTCCTTGAACATCAATACTTACAGTTGTTTTAAGATACCACATTCGCTCAAATATAAGCGTCCACATCACGAATAAAAGAATAACGATCGCCCATAGAACCATCCCTCCTGAATCCATGAACTTACTCATCTCCGCGATTGTGTCAGCGAAAAACATATCAGCGGCCCTCTACCGAACCAGCTACGATTCCAGCGCTTTGCTCCTCTAGAACATGTAGTATTTTTTGAGCCTTACCGTTTACAAGTGTGTGCATAAGAACCGTTGGAATAGCAACACAAAGACCCAGAACTGTTGTAATTAGTGCCTGAGAGATACCACCCGCCATCGCTTTAGGATCCCCAGCACCAAATAGAGTAATCATCTGGAAGGTAATAATCATCCCCGTTACTGTCCCTAGGAGTCCCATGAGGGGAGCAACCATTGAGATAACCTTTAACAAGTTCAGTCCTGATTCGATGTCTGGCCTCTCTTTGAGCACTGCTTCATGGAGCTTGAGCTCAAGCGCCTCAGCATCTAACTTGGGATTATCCGCTGCGACTTGAAGCACTCTGCCGAGAGGATTACCCGCGTCGGAAGTACCCGCCTTTAGCTGAGCTGCCACTTTACGAGACATACCACTGAGGACAATAAATCTATATAGGGCTAATAAAATCGCCACTACAAATACACCGGTAATCACATACCCAACAATTCCTCCAAAGTGCCACCGCTCAACTAAAGTAGGCGTATTGATCAGAGCCCTTAGTAGTCCGCCACCAAAAGGCCCACTTGGATCCAACCCAACCATCGTAAAGCCCGAGCTTGCCTCTTGAAGAGAAGACGCGCCAGAACTGTGGCCAGAAGGTTGACGGGGCAATTCAGAAACCAACCCAGATTCCGGATTGTATTCAAGATATAGGCCATCAGCGAGGAGGTTATATGTTCCAACTCTTACTACTTCCATCTCAACCTGTTCGCCGTTTGCCATAACCACGGAGCGATCGAATTTTACAATTCGCGCACTTTCTATCATCTCACGCTGTTGCTCAAACCATAAGCTCTCTATCTCTTCTATTGAAGGCAGGCTAGTATCGCTGCTCATTTTGGCGATAAGATCATCGAGAGATTCAGTACGCCCGCTAATTTGGGCACTAACAATTGATTGATCGATGTTAGCACGAATGTCTCCTGCCGCACCTGTAAGGTGTCCAAATAACTCCTTCAGAGAACCAAGACGCTTATCTCTTTGCTCTCGCAGCTTGGCTATCTGGATATCGTTATCTTTAATCTTTTTCTCAAGCCTATCTGACCTCTTTTCCTCAGAAACCTTTGTGTTTTGAGCGCTTTTTAATGCCTGAGCCTGCTTCCTTTGATCTGATTTAAAATCTGCCTCTCTTTTGCGCGATTCTGTCGACTCGGAGATCGCAGAGCTTTCAATCATTTCTAATAATTGATCAAGAGTTTTTGCATCATCTTGCCCAAGAACAGGAGAAGTAAGGGATGCTGCTAGTAAAAAAACAGCCAGAGTTTTCATGTATTTAGTAATCATTGTGCTGCCTCCGGAGCTGTAATCGGCATTTCAAGAACGTCTTGAGGAGATAGTTTCTTGGCAATACGAATTCCCTGATCAACAGGCCTACGATATTCTGAACCCAAGGTTTCCCACGAATTAGTTGTCTTATTCCAAGCTCCTGTCTGAGACTTGTCTTTTGTCTGATACATTAGACCAACACGACCAATTCTGAGCATAACAACCTCAACCTCTGAACCATCATCATTAATATCCACTTGATCGGTATATGACTCAAGTGACAGACTATATTCTGCTTCTATGTCATATAATTCCAAAATTTGTCGGAACTTTTCAGCTGCAGAAAATCTCGCACTGTCTAAGTTATCAGTAAGTTCGTTAACAGCATCTAAACGCTTTTCTTGCCTAAACGGCATATCCAGGGACACAAAATCCTCCAGTGCGGCAAGCATATTCACCATCAAAGGAGTCACGCCCCTCTCTATGACCGTTGCATTAGCGATAGACTCATTCAACTCTGCCATCATCTTATTTTGATTCTCTATTTGGCGATCAAGCTGCGAGTTATAAACACGCAAATTCTCGATTTGCTTGTTAACTTGTTTAAATTCTTGAAGAAGGCCATCGGTTTGATCAGCAATACGGTCAACCTTGGTTTGTGATGATCTTGCCAATTCGACCTTGTCAGCTCCGGCCGAAAGAATATCCTTTAAATCAGCGGTCTGAATTACCTCTGCTGTTTGCGGCACTAGCTCAGTCGTTTGTGCTGTTGCTGACGAAAAACCGCCAACAAGAGCGCCAAGTATTAACAATGCTTTTAATAGTTGCTTGTTCATAGTTCCCTCAGTTTTGGGTCTACCAGTTGAATGTTCGACTTACATTTTTCTTTATTTTTACACCCAAAAAATTGAGTTCATTTTTTTGGGCTCCCTTTATAACAGTCTCAACTGTAAGAATCAATTTGACCACAAACAAAATGTGGCTTTAATTCAATGGGACCGTAATTATTTGTAATGGTAACACTTTGTGAATGTATGGCTATTTTTTATTGTATAAGCTCAATCAAAGGCATGAAAAAATATGCCTCTTTTTGCGACATAGTTTAAAACACTTTTCTTATTTGCGATCTAGAGTCACAAATTTGTATGAATACTTAGCTGTTATTTTCGGATACTCAACAATTTCCTCACGCCATAGAGAGTAATCAATTTCGGGAAAGAATGCGTCCCCGTGAATATCGACATCAACCTCGGTCAAGTAAAGTCTATCCGCCACCTGGATGGTCATTCGATATATTTGCTCTCCCCCAATAATCATAATTTCTTCCACATTTGAATCCAAGCAAGCATGACGAGCGATAGACAAAGCTTGCTCGAGGGTAGTGGCCACTTCAACGCCCTCCGGATTAAATTCAGCATCTCGAGAAAGAACTATGTTGGTGCGACCAGGTAAGGGTCTCCCAATCGAGTCAAAAGTTTTACGGCCCATAATAATTGGTTTGGCCATTGTGATAGATTTAAAGTGCTTTAAATCCTCGGGCAAATACCACGGCAGTGAATTATCCACACCAATTACGCCATTTCTACTAACGGCTACAATTAACGAAATTCTCATAATATATGCCTTATTAAACAGCAACCGGGGCAGATATAGGTTCGTGAGACATATAATTCTGCAGTTCGAAGTCTTCAAACACGAAATCAAATAAACTGGTGATGCTAGGATTAACCTTTAGTTCTGGTAAATCAAACTCCGCTCTGGAGAGCTGCTCTTCGACCTGTTCCATATGATTTAAATATAAATGAGCATCACCAAATGTATGGATGAAGTCACCAGGCCTAAGACCAGTGACCTGTGCTATCATTATGGTAAGTATTGCATAAGACGCAATATTGAATGGCACTCCTAAGAACACGTCAGCGCTGCGCTGATATAGCTGGCAACTCAACCTCCCCTCCACAACGTAAAATTGGAACAAGCTATGACAAGGGGGCAGTCCCGATTTGATCATGACAGGAATGTCTTGGGGATTCCATGCTGACACTATGAGCCTGCGTGAATCAGGATTAGTTTTAATGTCATTTATAAGATTTGCAAGCTGGTCAACACCGCCAAAGTTACGCCACTGCTTTCCATAGACTGGGCCAAGATCGCCATATTGTCTTGCGAAAGTATCATCAGACTTAATTCTTTCGATGAACTCTTTCATAACTAATCTCCACTCGGAGGAATACATCTGAAGATTTTGAGCTTGTCCCGTCTCTCGCAACCAATTCTGGTAAGGCCAATCATTCCAAATGCCAACACCATTTTGCACGAGATATTTAATATTAGTGTCGCCTTTTATAAACCAAAGTAGCTCATGCAAAATAGACTTCAAATGCACTCTTTTGGTCGTTACTAAAGGAAATCCATCAGCCAAATTAAAACGCATCTGGTATCCAAAAATACTAACTGTCCCAGTACCGGTCCGATCCTCTTTTATAGTTCCATGATCTCGGATATGTCGAACTAAATCGAGGTATTGTTTCATACTCTGTCTCCTGATCTCAGTGGCACCGAAGCTAAGCTCTTACGCATGAACCATATCCCCAACAGAATCATTGGTATACAAAGAGTTTGACCTCGAGTCATCCAGTTAAATGACTCAAAGACAACAGTCGTTCCGGCCAAATGAGCATCTGGCTGTCTTACAAATTCAATACTAAATCTAAATATTCCATAGAGAACCAAGAACAAACCAGCGACTTCACCATAAAGCCTGGGCTTTCGGGCATACCAATTGATAATAATAAATAATATCAACCCCTCCAGCATAGCCTCATAGAGCTGGGACGGATGACGCGGAAGTCGCTCAGGATCATTTGGAAAGATTACCGCCCACGGGACGTCAGTAGCACGTCCATAGAGCTCTTGATTAACAAAGTTTGCCAGGCGACCAAACAATAGACCTGTTGGTATTAATGGTGCGACAAAATCAGCCAAACCCAAAAATGGAGTTTTATGTTTTCGACTAAAGATCAGTATGGCTAAGGTCACTCCAAGCAGACCTCCATGAAAAGACATTCCCCCGTTCCAAAGGCGAAAAACTTCAACAGGGTCTGCCATCCATCGATCCAGACTATAGAAAACCATGTACCCCAATCTACCACCCAAAAGAACGCCAAAAGCACCATATACAATAAGATCTTCCACCTGACTTTGTTTAATGGGGGACCAAGGTCGTTGGCTTTTTGGTATCGCCAGTTTATATGAAACAACAAAGGCCAATGCGTAAGAAAGCCCATACCAAGCGATATTGATGGGTCCGATAGAAATAGCAATAGGATCGATATAAGGTAACAACATAAACGTTTTGCTCCAACTCACCTAAAACCGAAATCATAGCCCTTTATTCATGCGACTGCCATGAGGGATGACAGTGAAAAAGACAAAAAGTTATACTAAGGTGATGTGTCTCCTGTCTATTGCCTATCAGTCAAAACCTGAAACCTCTCTTGTGGTCATATCCAATCGCGATGAGTTCTACCAAAGAGCTACTCTCCCAATGCACTGGTGGTCTGCAAATGATATTCTTGCAGGACTTGACCAACAAGCTGGAGGTACCTGGCTAGGTCTAACAAGAACCGGTCGATTTGCTGCCGTAACAAACTTCAGAGACCTGCACGCGGGCAATAAATCGCGAACTAATCTCCAATCTCGAGGAGAATTGGTGACAGAATTTCTATCCTCAAAACAAGACAGTGTTAGGTGGGCTAACTCAAAATCTAAGGAATTATTAAATTATAACCCGTTTAACCTAGTCATATTTGATGGGGAAAATTTAGTTTACTTAAACAACCTAGATAATACTGTAAAAGCTCTGCAACCCGGTATTTATGGATTGAGCAATCACTTTATCAACAGTCCTTGGCCAAAAGTGGATCACGCAAGGCATGCTCTTGATAGTCTCATCAGAAACAAACCAATGAACCAAAGTGCGATGCCATTTTTACTAAAAGCTTTGTCGTCTCAAAAAGTCTATGAGGCTAATTTACTTCCAGATACTGGTATCTCACAAGAGATGGAGTCTCTTCTCTCATCACCTTTTATAGTCTCTCAAGGGTACGGAACGCGCGCATCAACTGCACTCATTATCTCGTCCTCTGGTAACGTGATAGCCGCAGAGCAATCATTTGAAAATGGCACCCATTGCCAGCTCAGCGAGTTTGCCTTTGAAATCTTGAGATAGACTCCGCTTGAATTACTATGAAGGTACCTAGGATTTAAGTAACTGTGCTATCTGGGGTCTACCTAGGGCGCTTTCTAAATAGTTTACAACATTTTCAGCACTATCCATTTTTAGGGCTTTCCTAGCTAGAACTCTAGCTTCAGTTTTGGTGATATTGAGGAGCATAGATTTCACTCTCAACAAGCTACCAGCACTCATCGATAACGTGTCATACCCAAGCCCAACAAGCAATACCGCACTCAAGGGATCTCCGGCCATCTCACCACAGATACTAACATGACATCCTGAGCTTGAAGCTTGCTTAAAAATATTCATAAGTGCGATAAGTACGCTGGGGTGTAGGTGATGATAGAGATCAGCCACTCTCTCATTATTTCGATCAACAGCAAGCAAATATTGAGTTAAATCATTTGTCCCTACAGACAAAAAATCTACCCTTCGGGCAATCTCTTTGACCTGATAAACGGCAGCTGGTACTTCGACCATCGCTCCAATTAGTGGTCTCTTTATCTGATAGCCTTCTTCTTGGGTCAGCTCAGAATATGCTCTATCGATTAGTTTCTGAGCACTAGTAAGCTCTGGGAGGTTGCTAATCATGGGCAGCATGATTCTCAAATTATCAATGCCTTCACTAGCCCTAAGCATAGCTCTAATTTGAACCAAAAAAATCTCTGGGTGATCCAGTGAGATACGAATTCCTCTCCAACCAAGGAACGGATTCTCCTCCTCAATAGGGAAATAAGGCAAATCCTTATCACCCCCTATATCTAGCGTTCGCATAGTAACTGCGCGAGGTGAAAAAGCCGCTAACTGTTCTCTATATATTTCAATCTGCTCATCCTCTGTTGGAAAGCTTGATCTTGAAAAAAACGGAATTTCCGTCCGAAAGAGGCCCACAGCATCTGCACTACTTTTTACAGAACGTGCAATGTCTTGACGCAACCCAGTATTAACCCATAAGGCGAATCTCGAGTTATCTAAGGTCTTACAAGGGAGATTCCTGACCCTCTCTAAATCTTTATTAAAGGACTTTTCCTCTCGTCTCCGCTGCAAGTACTGCCGCCGAGTAGAACGCGTGGCTCTGCTAATAATTTTTCCATGGGAACCATCAACAATAACTTCCTGTGCCTCAAGTTCTGCCCAAGGGAAATTTACAGCCCCCATCACTGTAGGAATTCCCAGAGCACGGGCAACAATTGCCAAATGTGAATTCCGCGATCCTTTTAGAGAGATAATGCCTACCAGTCTATCAATTGGAATATCTGCAAAAGCGGTAGCCGCAAGATCTTCACCAACGAGTACAATTTTTCTAGGTAAAGGTGTCGCATCATGATTGCTGGCTTGTAAATGGTTAAGCACTCTCTTGCCTAAATCGTGAATATCTGTTGCCCTTTCTCGAAGATATGGATCTTCCATTCTTTGAAATGTTCTTATGTGGGCCATAACAGTTAAGCTCCAGGCGCTTGTCGCTGCCTTGCCTTTTTTGATTATCTCTAAAACTTCATTAATTATTACTTGATCATCCAGCAACCGGACATAAACATCGAAGAGGGCAAACTCTTCAGCACTCAGGCGCTTTTTAAACCCGATGTTTAGACTGATCATGTCCTGTTTAGTCGCTTTCAGTGCTTTACGGAAATTTCTGATTTCTAATTTTGGGTCATCAGAAAACCGATCTGGGACGTTTTTTAAATCAGACCCTACTGCGATGCTTGTAAGCTGACCAACTCCCACTCCTGGCGAACTTCCAATACCAGAAAATTTAGCCTCACGACTTTTTCCTCGGCCTGCTGAGGCAAACTGCCTTAGCGCTCCGGTGGCACCGGCATGTGCGATGGCCCCAGAGAGCTGGGCACATACTGTAACGGCAAAAGCCTCTTCCTCAGCCGCAAAACGTCGTCTATTTTCCTGTTGTAGAACAAGAACACCAAGGACCCTTCGATGATGAATTATTGGAACTCCCAAGAATGAATGGAAAGGTGATTCACCAGTTTCTTCAAAATAAGCAAAACTGGGATGTTGGTCAGCATCTGGAAGGTTTAATGGCTCCTCTTTATGAGCAACTAGGCCCACCAATCCCTCCTTACTTGATAGCCTTACTTTACCTATCGACTCCTCGCGAAGACCCTCAGTTGCCATTAAGACATAGCGAGCATCTGACTCATCAAACAAATACACTGAGCAAACGCCTGCATTCATTTCAGAGCGGACCTCTTTTACAATAATAGTTAGCACTTCTGGGAGACTGCGAGCACTGTTCACTTCTTGAAAAATTGTTCGCAAAGATGTGAGCATTATTTAATTGGCCTTACGCTGCTTTCAAGACGAATATTTTCCTCTGCAAACTCATGCAGCGCTTTGCGATAGACGCTTTGCTTAAACGAAACAACCGCATTGATGGGGTACCAATAGTTCACCCAAGCCCAATCATCAAATTCAGGTGTACCACTTGTATCGAACCTGATTTTTTCAGAACTCCCAGTTAGCTGTAAGAAGAACCACTTCTGCTTCTGTCCAATACAAAGAGGTTTTGAATTTTTCCTTTGCATTGCGGGAGGGATTCGATATCGCAACCATTTTTTACATCTCTTAATGATTTTCACATCACCAGAATTTAGACCGACTTCCTCATAGAGCTCCCTAAAAAGGGCCCGCTCAACTGATTCACCTTTATCAATGCCGCCCTGGGGAAATTGCCATGCATTCTGACCTAATCGCTTGGCTAACAATACCTTTCCCAGTCCATCACTAATAATAATTGCTATATTTGCACGAAATCCATCTTTGTCTACCATTTATGAGTGCCCTAAATTTTTAAAAATCTGTTTGCTTGATTGTTCCACAGTATATAGTGGTCGGCAATTTTCTGTTGAGCAAAAGCCCTATCATCGCTATCCTCATAACCTATTTTTAAAATGGAAGCTAATTGTGGCCCTAGCTCTATTCGATTTAGATAATACCTTGATAGCTGGTGATAGTGACCACAGCTGGGGCGAATTTTTGATTTCACAAAATCTCGTAGATTCAGCTGACTACAAAACAAAAAATGATGCCTTTTTCGCCGCTTATGAAGCTGGAGAGCTAGATATTTTTGCGTATCACGAATTCTCTCTCTCCCCGCTAATTGGTAAATCTCAAGAGATGATGAAGTCGTTGCATAATAAATTTATCAAAGAAGCAATAATGCCTCTGATGTTGCCACTTGCCGCTCAACTTATACAAAAACATAGGCTCGCTGGAGATCGACTTCTTATAATTACCGCAACTAATCGCTTCATAGCGGAGCCAATAGTTAAGTTACTTAAAATAGAAGAGTTTTTAGCTACTGATCTAGAAATTGTTAACAGCGTTTTTACTGGGAAAATAATAGGAACTCCAACCTACCAGAATGGAAAAGTAGAACGACTAAAACATTGGCTTAGAGAGAACAACGAATCAATGAAAGGCAGCTACTTTTACAGCGATTCAATTAATGACTTACCATTGTTGCTTGAGGTTGATCATCCTGTGGCTGTGGATCCAGATATACATCTAAGAAAAATAGCACGAGAAAAAAACTGGGGGATGATAACTTTGCGGCATTAGCCTTTGCACAAAATTTTTCGGCTATGTCTGATTATAATTCAAATTTCAATTGGTGGCTCTCTTAAGACGGCTAGCTGCTCTCGTAAAGAGAGGATATGATCACTCCAGTATCGCGGAGAATCAAACCATGAAAATGCATGGGGGAATGCTGGATCCTTCCATCGACGTGCAATCCATGCGCTATGGTGCATAATCCTAAGTGTCCTGAAAACTTCAATCAGGCGAAGTTCCCGGTAATCAAAGTGATAAAACTCATTATAACCCTCGACTAATTCAGACATTTGCCCCCTCTGTTCTTGGCGATCGCCCGATAGAAGCATCCATAGATCTTGTATGGACGGAGCCATTCTTGAATCATCAAAATCAACAAAATGAGGATTGTTTTCCCGCCAAAGGATATTTCCAGAGTGGCAGTCGCCATGGACACGAATATTCTTTAGCGGTCCATAATCAGTCAAAATTTGATCGATATTTTTAAGTACATCTTTAGCCAAAGAATCATATGCTGCCCTTAACTCCTGAGGTATAAAGTTCTTACTAATAAATTCAAAGGACTGCCAACCAAAATTATATGCATTTAAAGTAGGGCGGTACTTAAAACTTTTAATCGCCCCAATGCTGTGAAATCTTCCAAGAAGTTTTCCCAAGATATACAGATTTTCTAAATTATCGAGCTCAGGAGCGTGTCCACCCTTACGTTCGTACAAAGCGAATTTAAAGCCTTTAAAAAAACTAATACTATTTCCTTGAGCATTCAACAAAGGACAAACCACCGGCAGTTCTTGATCTCTCAACTGAAAACAAAATTCATGCTCTTCAGAGATTTGTAATTCACTCCAGCGCTCAGGTCGATAGAACTTTGCAATTATTGGTTTAGCCCCTTCAATACCGATTTGATAGACGCGGTTTTCATAGCTGTTTAACGCTAGAAATCGACCATCTGACAAGAATCCCTGACTCTCAACTGCGTCGATTAATAAGTCAGGACTCAATGTATCAAAGGGATGAATCTTATTATCATTCATCAAGCTAATCCAAACTGGGCCTGGAGCGCAGGGATTTTTTTTGCCCATGCCTCACTTTCTTTTCTATGCGCTTCCGTCGCGAGGTAAAAGTAGGCATTGTAGAAAGTCTTGGAGTAGTTTTCTCTCCAGCACATATTATCAATTCTTTTAACCGAACCAGTGCCTCAGCGCGATTTTTATCTTGGCTACGATGTCGTTGGGCTTTTATAACAATGATGCCATCTTTTGATATTCTGTGATCATTACGTCTAAGTAATCGGTACTTATAAAATTCAGGTAACGAGGAATGTTTGATATCAAAGCGCAAATGTATAGCTGAAGATACTTTGTTAACATTCTGACCACCTGGCCCACTTGCGCGAATTGCAGAAAAGTCCAACTCTGCTTCAGATATAGCCAGCTCATCAGTTATAGAAAACATTAATCTGAAGGCTCAATGAAAGTGAATCTTGAGACTTCCTGACCATCCACTTGAATTAACTCCCCAAACATCTCAAGAGGTCTGACCCACATACTATAGTCGCCGTAAAGTGTTCTATAAACCACCAACTGCTCTTGAGTTTCACTATGTGTTGCCACTTCGATAACCTGATACAGATTTCCTTTGTAATGCCTGTAAATACCTTTCTTAATACTCAATTATTGTCCTCCTGGGCTTGCTGAATAACTGTTTTGCAGCTAATCAACTTGGAGAGGGAGACTCTCAGCGTATCCCCAAATTTTAGAGGCCCCACACCCGCTGGTGTTCCAGTAAGAACAATGTCACCAGGAAGAAGGGTAAAAAAACTGGTTATATATTTCACTAGTTCAGCCGCCGGCATTAACATATTTGAAGAGTTATCATTCTGCATTAAACAGGTATTTTGATACAAGACAATCTGTTGGTGATTTAAATCGCCACACAGAGGTCTGGAAACAAAATTAGAGGTCGGACATGACCCATCAAAAGCCTTCGCTTTTTCCCAAGGCAATCCACTTCTTTTTAATTTTGTTTGCAAGTCTCTGAGCGTCAAATCTAGACTCAGCCCAATTCCTATAATCCCAGTTTCTGCATCTTCCAGGCTGCAATTCGACAGCTTTTTCCCAATTAGTAAACTCATCTCTGTTTCAAAATGACATTCACCAAAATGAACAGGAATGTGCAGAGGTTCATGTATATTGACTAGCGATGTACTTGGCTTTAAGAATAGTACTGGCGAGTCTGGTATTTCATTATTTAGCTCACGCACATGGTCTACATAATTTCGCCCAACACATACAACTTTGCCGGTAGGAAGATTCGATGGGTGACCATCTAAAAAATGTCGGTATGTAGGCATAACGTCTTATTTACAATTCCACAGGATTTGATGGACGCCCGGCAACAGGCTCAGCCTTCTCTAATCGATAAGCTTTCCGGGATTCAGAATACCATTGGGATCAAACACTTTCTTGACCTCACACATTAGTTTTATCTCTGCTTCAGTCCGAGAATAATGCAACACATCCTTTTTTAACAGTCCAACCCCATGCTCTGCACTTACGCTCCCTCCATACTTCGCAATAAGTTCGCCTAAGACTTTACTAAAATTGGAACACCTTTCAACGAATTTAGCACTCGTCAAGTTTTCAGGCTTAAGTATATTAAGATGAAGGTTTCCATCACCAATGTGTCCGTACCACACAAGCTCAAAATATGGATACTTTTGCTCAATAATTATTTCAACACTTTTAATAAATTCAGGCATCCGTGACATAAGTACAGAAATATCATTTTTAAAAGGTTCGTACTGCCAAAGAGTTTCAGAGATATCTTCTCTTAGTTTCCATAGCGACTCAGCCTGTCTCAAACTTTGACTCATCACACCATCAAGAACCCAGCCCTTATCCATACATTCATCAAATAATCTTAGTCCTGTATCCAGAACTGACCCTTCACTGCTCTCAAACTCTAACAGTGCATAAAAAGGGGCCTTGGTTTTAAAAGGAGCATTATGGCCTTGGAAATTTATGACTTTATCTAGGGCAACTTGTGAGAAAAATTCAAATGCCGTCAAGTTAATTTCTGCAGAGAATGCTTTTAGCACCTCTAGAATTATTGGAAAACTGTCAATACCAAGAACAATTACAGTAGAGGCTCCTTTGGGCCGAGTAAGGCGAATTGTTGCCTCACAAATTAATCCAAGTGTTCCCTCTGAGCCAATAAAAAGATGGCGAAAGTCATATCCAGTGTTATTTTTAATTAGGCCTTTATTAAGATGCAGAATTTCTCCACACCCGGTAACTACAACAAGTCCAGCAACCCATTGTCGCGTCATACCATAACGAATCACGTTAATTCCACCTGCATTAGTCGCGATATTCCCACCAATCTGGCTTGATCCGGACGACGCAAAGTCAACTGGATAAAAAAGATTTTGCCCAGCTGCAAATTCCTGTAGCTTATTTGTTATTAATCCTGCACCGACAGACACGATGCAATCTACTTTATTAAAATCGAAAATTTGATTAATGCGATCCATCGCCACCACAATTTCCCCATCCTTGGCAACGGCGCCCCCGCTCAGCCCTGTGCGGCCACCTGAAGGAACAATTGCGAGCTTGTATTCGTTAGCAAAGATGACGACCTTTTGAACTTCAGCCACACAACCAGGCAACACAACTACACTAGGGTCAGCAGTCCATATAGTTGTCCTATCCATGCCATAATCAGTGAGATCTTCATCAGATAAACGGACATTTTTATTTCCTACAATTTCACGGAGTTGAGAAATAATTAACTTATCAAGCATTTAAATTCCTGAAAAATAAGCTTCTGTATTAGCAAAAAAATATTGTTATAAAGAATATCACATGGCTTAAAAGATACTAACTAATCGACCTTATCGATACGCTCGCTAAGATTAAATTAATAGAAAATTGATTTAGAAATAAGCTCTTATTTAGTAAAATTCCCCGCAAAAATAGGCGTTTTAAGGCCTTTATTTAAACAAAATTAGCAAAATCGCACAAAAACTAATACACTGCGTGGCCGACAAGCCAATCTGCGAGTTATAAAAGAAGAGGTTTGGCGGAAAAGTCTTGCAGTCGAGCCCATGTTCGATGTGTAAGAATTGGCTAGCCCCGTGATGAGGCTGGATATTTTTAACGCCTTAAACGGTATAAATTTTTAAAGTGAGGTTATTATGTCAGGGGAAAGAGTTTCTGGCACTGTTAAGTGGTTTAACGACAGTAAGGGTTTTGGATTCATTGAACAAGAAAGCGGCGGTGACGTATTTGTGCATCATAGTGCAATACAAGCCGAAGGGTTCAAATCTTTGAAAGAAGGTCAATCAGTTACCATGGAAGTAACTCAAGGTCAAAAAGGCGCTCAAGCTGAGAACGTTATTGCTGACTGAAGTCTACTTGCTCTAGATAGAGCTATTAGATGAATTTAAAAGCCTTGCAAATGTTGCAAGGCTTTTTTATTGCTTCTTTGATTTAGCTTGCTCTGGGACATGAAAATAATGTCAGGGAAATTTTACCCAAAAAAAATCTCGCCGATGAGCGAGACCTTTCGAATACAACTACGAACACCTATCATTTGATTTTGGCTTCCTTGTAGATTACGTGCTTACGAATCGTTGGGTCGTATTTTTTAATTTCCATTTTTTCGGGCATATTTCTCTTATTCTTATCAGTGGTGTAAAAGTGTCCAGTACCTGCGCTCGAAACTAATCGGATTTTTTCTCTTGCTGATTTAGCCATTGTTGTACTCCTTAAACTTTTTCGCCACGAGCACGTAACTCGGACAATACCTGATCTATCCCATTTTTATCAATCACTCGCATCCCCTTAGTTGACACTCGCAACTTGATAAATCGCTTCTCTGCCTCTATCCAAAACCGATGAGTATGAAGGTTTGGCTCAAACCGTCTACGAGTTCGGTTCTTAGCATGAGAAACATTGTTACCCGCCATTGGGCGCTTGCCTGTAACCTGACATACTCTGGACATTTGTTCTGCCTCTATACCGTTTATTTTAGGCAAAACTTAAAACTAAAGTTTTGCAAAAGTCTTTAAAAATCACTGATCTCTCAAGAAGGCGCGTTTTATACCAGAAAGGCAATCTTGAATCAAACGAAAACAGGGTATTAACCTTAAATAAAGCTTTCTATTTGATAACCTTAAAAAAACAAAATACTAACTCATTATTCAGTCTTCATTAAGGAAAATACTTTTAAGTCCATCGCCTATTTAATCCTTAACGATGTAATTAGTACTGATTATTGAAAATGCAGCAAAATTGGCAGAGTTCGCCATAGTAAGTCCTAATTTATGGCTACAGAAATTCAAGTTATAATGTTATCTTCTAGAGGATTTTGTGTTGATGCGGGAAGGTAATGTTCAAGTTAACAAATAAGCGCATAATTCTTGGTGTAACCGGTGGTATTGCTGCATACAAAAGTGCTGAGTTGGTGAGGCGATTGCAGGATCAGGGTGCCCAAGTAAGAGTTGTGATGACTCCAGGAGCCGAGGAGTTTGTTCGTCCTCTGACTATGCAGGCATTGTCAGGGCATCCCGTTTTTACAGGGTTACTTGATGAGAAGGCAGAGGCCGGCATGGGTCATATTGAGCTTGCAAAATGGGGAGATTTATTGCTCATCGCGCCTGCCAGCGCAGATTTTATTGCTAACATGGTCCACGGCAGGGCAGATAGCCTTCTTGGGGCAATTTATTTAGCAACACCTGCATTGGTATCCGTTGCACCCGCAATGAACCATGAAATGTGGAAACATCCAGCAACCTCAGACAATGTTGATACGTTGCGTGATCGGCAGGTTCATGTAATTGGACCTGACTCTGGTATTCAGGCCTGCGGAGATATTGGACCTGGAAGGATGGTTGGTCCAGAAATAATTGTTGACCAAATATCAGAGTTCTTCAAGACTGGTGAACTTCAGGGCATCCATGTTGTAATCACTGCTGGTCCCACGAGAGAGGCATTGGATCCGGTTCGATATGTAAGCAACTACAGCTCGGGGAAAATGGGTTACGCCATAGCCTCTGCTGCAATTGATGCCGGTGCTCTAGTGACTCTAATCTCAGGTCCAGTAAACCTAATAGAGCCTGAAGGCTGCAAATTTTTATCAGTGGTCTCTGCTGAAGAAATGCTCTCTGCAGTATTAGAGGTTTCTGAAAGTGCGCATATTTTTATAGGGGCAGCTGCTGTTTCTGACTATAACATAGAGTCCGTTTCAGAAGAAAAAATCAAGTCAAATGATGAAACGTTAACTTTAACTCTTCGGAAGAGCCCAGATATTATTCAAAGCGTTGCCAAAAAGTATGAACAGTTATTTGTTGTTGGATTCGCGGCCGAAAGTAATAATCTGGAAGGTTATGCTAAAGAAAAATTGGAGAAAAAAGGTCTTGATGCCATTATTGCCAATGATATTTCAAGATCTGATATCGGATTTAATAGCGACTCAAATGAGGTTAGCTGGATCGATAAAAACTCATCTTTAATCTTTAGCAAGCGAAGTAAGACTCAGTTGGCTAGGGATATTATTCAGCAAATACTTAAGTCATTTCACCACAACCGCTAACAAAAGAGCCTGTGTCAATGCAATTGAAATCTGTAATTCAAGGCGATCAGCATGGAGCATCTGGAGACAAAGATACCTTTAAACTTGTAGAAACAGTCTTTAGAGACTATGACATAAGAGGAATAGCCTTCACTGAGATCAATCAAGAATTTGCCTTACGTCTAGGCAAATCACTCGGTCAACTTACCCTAGAGAGGGATGAAGACTCAATTTATGTGGGTCGTGACGGCCGCTTAAGTTCTGACAAACTGACCACTTCATTATGTGAGGGTCTTCTGTCCTCTGGATGCAATGTGATTGATCTGGGACTAACCAGTACACCAATTTTAAATTTTGCTATCCACCATCACGGGAGGTCATGTTGCGGAGTGATGGTCACTGCAAGCCATAATCCAGGAGCCTACAATGGATTCAAAATGGTAATGCAGAAAGTCGTTGTTTCAAGCAATGAAATTCAAGAACTCAAGGGCATGATGAAAGCCAATCTCTTTACTCCATTGACAAAGGGCTTTTTTTCTTCGCTGGATATAATGCCTCAATATTTAAATTATGTAATCGACAATACTGAAATTACACATAAATTTAATCTTGTGATTGATGGTGGAAATGCCGTTGCTGGAGATATTGCCGCGAGGCTTTTCGAGCAAGCGGGATGTCATGTAGAACGGCTATTTTGTGATGTCGATGGAGATTTTCCAAACCATGATCCAAATCCTTCGAATGAGAAAAACCTCGTAACATTAATTGAGCGAGTTAAGTTAAATAAGGCGGATCTGGGAATTGCACTCGATGGTGATGGCGATCGGCTTGTGATTATCAGCGGGGCAGGAAAGATCGTATGGCCGGATCGACTAATGATGATATTTGCGCAAGCCATTCTCCCCCAGAATCCAGGCTCAATAGTTGTGTTTGATGTCAAAAGTAGTATGCGTCTTAAGGAATTCATTATCCAAAATTCTGGTGTGCCTCTGCTCAGCAAAACTGGTCACTCTCACATAAGGCAGGCATTGATTGACTCTAATGCTATCCTTGGAGGAGAATTCAGTGGGCATATTTTTTTCAATGATCGTTGGAATGGGTTTGATGACGGGCTTTATGCTGCAGCCAGGCTGTTAGAGGTGCTTTGTAACAGCGACACTGATAAAGTTATCAGTATTGACTGTATCCTATCCAAATTTGATAACAGCTGCTTTACCCCAGAAATTTTAGTTCCCATCCCCGAGACTGAAAAATTTGAACTGATGGAGAAGTTAATCAATTATTGTAATTTTGGAGATGCTCAAATAACTACCCTTGACGGTCTAAGAGTAGAAAGAAGCCAAAGTTGGGGGCTAATTCGTGCCTCCAATACAACACCAAACCTTACACTGCGGTTCGAAGCCAATAATAATATGGAATTGAAATGTATAAAGGCGCATTTCCAAAATAAACTAAAACCTTTTATCAAGAAAATAGAAGACTATATTTAACTATGTCATTAAATCGTAATGAAGCTTCAACCACTGCTCAGGTAATATCCCGAGCACTCCCGTATATTCAAAAATTTGCAGGAAAAACTGTCGTTGTAAAATATGGTGGCAATGCAATGGTTGATGATCGATTGAAGGAGAGTTTTGCTCGCGATATTGTATTGATGAAGGCGGTTGGTATTAATCCAGTCGTCGTTCATGGCGGTGGTCCACAAATTGGCGAATTACTCGATCGCTTATCTATTAAAAGTAAATTCATCGATGGCATGCGCGTAACTGATACCAAAACTATGGATGTCGTGGAAATGGTGCTTGGAGCAACCATTAACAAAGAGATCGTAAATTTAATCAGTCATGCTGGTGGCAGAGCATTCGGAGTTACTGGTAAAGATGGGCAACTAATCAAAGCAAAGAAGTTAGTGGTCTCTCATCAAGCTCCAGAAATGTCAGTACCTGAAATAATTGACATAGGCCATGTTGGCGAAGTAGCCTCAATTAATAAATCTGTCATCGACATGCTTCTTAAAAGTGACTACATCCCTGTTATAGCTCCTATAGGTGTCGGATCTGACGGATCTTCATATAATATAAATGCTGATCTAGTTGCTGGTAAAGTTGCTGAAGTTCTGAAAGCTGAAAAGCTAATGCTACTAACAAATGTTGGAGGCTTAAAGAATAAAGCAGGAGATATTCTCACTGGCTTAAGTATTAATCATGTTGATCAATTAATTTTAGATGGAACCATTTATGGTGGCATGTTACCCAAAGTTCGATGCGCTATTGAAGCCGTGAAGGGAGGCGTTAACTATGCCCATATTATTGATGGACGAGTAGATCATGCGGTCATGCTAGAAATATTTACCGATGAGGGCGTAGGAACTTTGATTACTCATCAAAACACTAAAGAGGCCCAGTAATGGCTGGAAAAAAAGGTTCCCGAGCTCAAGAAATTCTCCAAACTCTAGCGCGTATGCTTGAGACCTCCAAAGGAAGAATTACTACAGCCTCTCTTGCTACTGAACTTGGTATTTCAGAAGCCGCTCTTTATCGTCATTTCCCAAGTAAAACCAGAATGTACGAAAGTCTTATAGATTTTATAGAAGAAACGATCTTTGGGAGAGTCAGAGGAATAGTAAATGATGAGCCTGACGCTATTAATCAGTGCTACAGAATTCTCAGCTTAGTTATTGCTTTCTGCCAGAAAAATCCTGGTATCACTAGAATACTAAATGGTGACGCTTTAGCTATTGAAAACGAGCGATTGCATCAAAGAGTTGCTCAATTCTTCGATCGGTTAGAGTCACAAATAAAACAAGCGTTACGCGAGGCAGAAATTAGAGATGGGCTAAAGCTTTGTGTTCCAGTTTCAGTTGCGGCCAACTTAATGCTTGTGAGTATTGAAGGTAAGATTAGCCAGTTCGTGAGAAGCGACTTTCAAACACCACCAAATCAGTATTGGGCAGAGCAATGGAATCTGATTTCCTCTGCAATTATGCAAAAGTAATAGGTCTCTTTAACTTACACCGTATTTTTCACGGTAAGATTTAATACTCAAGACTAGTTCTTTCGAATCTGACTTGCTCTGCAGATACGTCAAAATATCTGTAATATCAATGATACTGAAAACTTGTAGCGAATAGTCCATTTCCACCTCTTGAATAGCTGAATTAGCTCCAGTCCCGCGTTCTTGACGATCTACTCCAATCACAACGCCTGCTGCCTCGGCATCTGACTGATTAATAACAGACATAATTTCTCTTATCGCTGTTCCTGCCGTTATTACGTCGTCAATAATTAATACTCTACCCTCCAAGGGAGCGCCAACAAGAAGTCCGCCCTCTCCATGGCCTTTTGCCTCTTTTCGATTAAAACAGTACGGAACATTAATATTAAATTGACTGGCAAGTGCAACTGATGTGGCAGCCGCAAGCGTTATTCCTTTGTATGCTGGACCAAATAAGACATCAAATTTAATACCTGATTCTACTATGGCTGCCGCATAACATTGTCCTAATTTAGCAAGCGCAGCGCCTGTATAGAATTCTCCAGCATTAAAAAAAAAGGGCGATACACGTCCTGACTTTAGGGTAAATTCACCAAACTTAAGAGCCCCGCTACTAAGCGCAGCATCAATAAACTGCATTTTATATTCTGTTAACATTTCCCAATCTCTTAATCAGTTATTGTGCGAGAGCCATCTGCTGCACTCTCACTAAATCTTCAATACCACGCTTTGCTAACTCAAGCATCTGGGCTAACTCGGCGGGGCTAAAAGGAGCCGCTTCCGCCGTACCTTGAACCTCAATAAAGCCACCTTCACTGCTCATCACAATATTCATATCGGTCTGGGCATTAGAATCCTCTACGTAGTCAAGATCCAAAACTGGCATCCCTCTGTAGATTCCAACTGAGACTGAAGCAATCATTCCTATCAACGGGTCACCTTTGATAGCTTTAGATCTCTGTAAGTATCTAATAGCATCTACTAGGGCAACACAGGCCCCTGTAATAGAAGCTGTTCTTGTTCCCCCATCAGCCTGAATCACATCACAGTCTATGTTAATAGTATGCTCACCTAACTCTTTTAGATCGACAGCTGCTCGTAAAGAGCGACCGATGAGCCTTTGAATTTCTTGTGTTCGCCCGCTCTGCTTGCCACGTGCAGCCTCTCTACCCATACGACTATTCGTAGATCGTGGCAACATTCCATATTCAGCGGTAATCCACCCTTCTCCCTTTCCTCTGAGAAACCGAGGAACTCCACTCTCCACGCTAGCTGTGCAAATAACCTTGGTATTACCAAATTCAACTAAAACTGAACCTTCTGCATGACAAGTAAATTCGCGAGTAATCTTAACTTGACGTAACTGTTCAGGCCGACGGCCGCTGGGTCTTGACATAAGTTGATTTCCTAAAATTAAATTGATCATTATTTTGCCTCAGAAGTGTAGCAAATCTAACACCCTAATGGCCGCCTTTGTTAACATGTCGAAATCAGAACTATTTAAGTTGGACTCAAAATGCCTCGAAGTATGACTTCATTTGCCCGCAGCACTGCTCATCATGAGTGGGGATCAATAACCTGTGAGATTCGTTCTGTTAATCATCGTTTCCTAGAAGTTAATTTTAGATTACCTGAAACTCTTCGGGAATTAGAAATGTTTTTAAGAGAAAAAGCTCGAAAGAAACTTGGTAGAGGCAAGATAGATTGCTCCTTTCAATTAACATTTAACAACAATGACTCTGAAGTCAATGCTGATCTTGGCCTTGCGAAAAAATATATCGACATTGCCCAAAAAATCGCAACTGAAATAGATCAACCTGGCCTTATACCTCCGTTGGAAGTCATGAAATGGCCTGGCATTTTAAAAAATGAGAATATTGACATTGAACATCTTAAAAGTGCAGCTAATGATATTTTTATTGAAGCATCCGATGATCTCATTAGAGGCCGCGAACGAGAGGGTGAAAAGTTATCCGAAATGATCGAACAGCGATTAATTGGAATTAGCGCGCAAACAACAGTAATAAGAGAAAATTTACCAGGGATTCTCGCTAATCAACGTCATCGTCTCAATGAAAAAATGTCCGATTTTGTCCCACAACTTGATACTGATAGGCTAGAACAGGAAATGGTAATTATTGCCAATCGTTCAGATGTTGATGAAGAACTTGATCGATTGGAAGCCCACCTAATAGAAATTCGTCGGGTTCTTAAAAAACAAGATTCTATTGGTCGTCGCTTAGATTTTCTTATGCAGGAGCTTAACCGTGAGGCCAATACTCTTGGATCAAAATCTATCGCCGGCGTCACAACAAACGCCTCTGTTGAGCTTAAAGTTCTTATTGAGCAGATGCGTGAACAGATCCAGAATATCGAATAGCAAAAGTTTTCATCAGCTCCTAATTTAGGATCGCCTTCTCCAAATACCCATGATCAACCATGCATTCTGAATATGTAATCATATTAGAATCACTTACAACAATGTCACTCGGACTTGGCAGTCGATTGGCGATATCTGAGCAAAACTGGTTTAAGTAGGAAGCCTCTTCTTCAGTTTCCATCGGCTCAAGAGCGCATCCAATATTGAATAAAGAGACTACTACGAAGATTTTTGGTATTGAAATTTTTAATTTTAACTTGGCCAAAATAAGTGTTCTACTCTTTTTGTATTAAATTAGACAAATCTTTAAAAGCCTGCTTTCCATCTGCCTCCGCAACAACTTTCTCGTTACTATCTTTAATTAAATTACCGCTTAAAATAACTATCTTCATAGGATCGAAGCAGTGCTGGTTTTTTAGTACACTATGGGGAGTGAAGAATATTTTGTAAATGCTCCACGGAAAAAAAATCATCTCAGCTAAAGAAATTTCGGTTGCAACTTTATGCCACAAGGTACTCTATTCATTCTCTCAGCGCCCTCTGGGGCGGGTAAAACCAGCCTAGTAGCCGAACTTTTGAGTCGGAATACAAATATAAAGGCATCAATTTCTCATACTACTCGTCCTCGTCGCCACGGAGAGGAAAATGCGGTCAATTACCATTTTATTGACAAGGCGAAGTTTTTAAAGATGATCGATGAAAAGATATTTTTAGAACATGCCCTTGTATTCGGCCACTACTACGGCACCTCTGAAACTTGGGTGATCGAAACGTTGGCTCAGGGAGTGGACGTTATCTTAGAAATAGACTGGCAGGGTGCAGAGCAGGCCAGAGCAAAATTCCCCAACAACAAAAGTATCTTTATTCTGCCACCCTCAATCCAAGCTCTGGAGGATAGATTAAATAGCCGTGGCCAGGACGATCCCAGCGTCATAGCAAAACGAGTCTCAGCTGCAAGGCAAGAGATGGCTCACTACTCAGAGGCTGACTACGTTATAGTTAATGACGACTTCAAAGTTGCACTAAACAATTTAGAATCAATTATTAAAAAACAACATTCCTCTAATGTTACAAGTTTTGATGGGGCGCTTATTAAAAAACTATTGTCTTAAAGAGTTTGTGATTGATAATTTAAACCCGCTTAGTTTTACACAAAGATTGTTGTTAATCCGGGATTTAGGTAAACTGTGCGGCCGCCTAGAGGTAAGGGCGCGAGCTCAGAAAGATGGTTGACTAAACTTTAAATTATCAGGGTCGTATTTAAAATGGCAAGAATTACTGTAGAAGATTGCTTGGAACATGTCGATAACCGCTTTGAGTTAGTGATGGTTGGATCGAAACGTGCTCGTCAGATAGCTGTTGAAGGTCGGCCGGCTCTTGTTGATGAGGAAAATGACAAGCCTACTGTTGTAGCTTTGCGAGAAATTGAACAAGGTCTCGTAACGGCGGATATCCTAATTGAAGTTCCACAAGATTATGAAATTATTGAATCCACAGAGGAAGCCGAAAATACAGAGACCGCGGAATCTTCAGAGAATCCAGATCCTTCTCCAGTTTCAACTGAACAGGACTGATTTTCAGGGGGGAGGTGTAGAAGTTGCTTCAAGGACTTACTGATAAGCTAACTCTATACCTCGACCCAAAGGAAGTAGATCGCATCGAGCGAGCCTACCACTTCTCCGAAAAATGTCACTTGGGTCAAATGCGACAAAGTGGCGATCCCTACATAACCCATCCCCTTGCCGTGGCAAATATTCTTGCAGATATGAGAATGGATCACGAAAGTCTCATGGCCGCTCTTTTGCATGACGTCATCGAGGACACCGGTGTCACCAAAGGTCAGATAAGTCGCCGATTTGGTCGCACTGTTGCCGATCTGGTAGATGGGGTCAGCAAACTCGGTGAGGTGGCTTCTGCGTCTCGGGCAGAGCAGCAGGCTGAAAGCTTCCAAAAAATGACTTTAGCCATGTCCCGAGATATCAGAGTTATGTTGGTAAAATTAGCTGACCGACTCCACAATATGCGCACGCTGGGAGTGCTCTCTCCTGAAAAAAAAAGACGTATCGCACGTGAAACAATCGATATCTATGCACCAATCGCTCAACGCTTGGGCATTAATGATGTTCGACTGGAATTTGAAGATCTTGGCTTCGCAGCAATGTACCCTCTCAGACACAGGCGGCTTAGAGAGGCGCTAAAAGCATCTCGTAAAAATCGTAAAGAAGTTGTGTCTGAAATTCATCAATCAATCGAAATGCGTCTCGACAAAGAAATGGTTAAAGTGAAGGTAAAGGGGCGAGAGAAACATCTTTGGAGTATCTATCTCAAGATGCGTGAAAAGAAAAAATCTTTTCGCGACATTATGGATGTTTTTGCATTTCGTTTAATTGTTGATAATGTTGATGATTGTTACCGAGCTCTTGGAATCATTCATAATATTTATAAACCTGTCCCAGGAGAGTTTAAAGATTACATAGCAATCCCAAAAGCTAATGGATATCAATCTTTGCACACTGTCTTAGTAGGAATGCATGGAGTCATTATTGAGGTCCAAATCCGAACAACAGAAATGGAGGCAATGGCTAATTTCGGAATCGCGGCGCACTGGGAATATAAGACAGGAAATTCAAACATCGCAACAAGTCAAAAGAAGGCAGCCAGATGGATTCAGGGTCTCCTTGAGATGCAGCAACAAGCTGGAAACTCCCTAGAATTTTTAGAACACGTCAAGGCAGACTTATTTCCTGATGAAGTGTATGTCTTTACGCCGAAAGGCCAAATTGTGGAGCTTCCATTGGGTGCTACTCCGATTGATTTTGCTTACTCTGTGCACACAGGATTGGGCAATCGCTGTATAGCTTGTCATGTGGATGGGGAGCTAACGCCACTATCAGAACCTTTAAAAAGTGGTCAAAAAGTCGAAATTGTTAGTGCCGCCGGCGCGCAGCCAAATCCTAATTGGCTTAACTTTGTCGTCACTGCAAAAGCTCGAAGTGCAATCAGGCATTTCTTGAAAAATCAACAACATGATGAGTCGGTAGATCTCGGGAAGAGACTTCTTGATCAAGCGCTTTCAAACTTAGGAACTAGCTATAACAAATTGAAGAAATCTCAAATAAAAATGCTCCTAAAAGAGACCGGTGCTCCTACGTTTGAATTTGTACTTCAACAGATAGGTTTGGGAAATCGAGTGCCTTTTGCAGTGGCTAATCTCATGGTACCCGTCAATAAAAGGCAGATTGTGGAAGACAAAAAGAATTCAAATCTTCCAGTTGTGATTGACGCATCGGAGGGCCTGTTGGTTCAATACGGGCGATGCTGTCATCCCATTCCTGGAGATCCTATACTCGGACATTTATCTCCTGGAAAAGGACTAGTAATCCATCATGAGTCTTGTCGTAATCTAAAAGAAATCCGTCGATTCCCAGAGAAGTGTATGCCGCTGGTATGGTCCTCAGTCGTAGAGGGAGAATTTGCTGTAGAATTAAAAGTTGAAGTCACTCCCGAGAGAGGATTTATCGCAGCTTTAGCTGCAAGAATGACAGAAGAAGATGCTACGATCGAGCATATCAGCGTAGACGAGAAAGACGCTTTGACAAGCATTGTGGATGTCGTGCTTACTGTCAAAGATCGAATTCATCTTGCAGATATCATGCGTCGTGCGCGCAGTCTTAAACCAGTACGCAAAGTATACCGCGTTAAAAATAAATGATGCTCGCTATAACAGGAGACAACTATGGCCAACAAAGCAATTATCCAAACCGACCAAGCTCCGGGAGCTATTGGTACCTATTCGCAAGCAATTAAAATCAATAATACCGTCTACCTTTCTGGTCAGATCCCATTGGATCCAGAAAAAATGACTCTTGTTAGTGAAAATATTGATGATCAAATCAATCAAGTTTTTCTCAACTTACGAGCGGTTTGCGAGGCAGCTGGTGGAGATTTAAGTAATATTGTAAAGCTTAATATCTTTCTAACAGACTTGGATCATTTCTCAATCGTCAATGAAATTATGAGTCAATATTTTACTGCGCCATATCCGGCAAGAGCCGCAATCGGGGTTAAGTCTTTACCCAAAGGATCTAAGGTGGAAATGGACGGCGTCGTCGTCATTTAGGGCTGTTTTTAATGATATCTGCAATTAGTGATTTATAGCCCTCTCTAAATGTTGGGAATTTAAAGACATACCCACTATCTAGTAATCGCTTATTGCTCAATCGTCTCCGAATAGGGCCCCCGCTTGGCTGCTCAGTCAGTGTAATTTTTAGCTGGGCTGAAATCCATTTGCGCAGCTCATGTTGCGTCACTGGTTCACAATCGGTAGCTATATAAATGCTCTCCAAAGAAAATCCTGAAGCATGACGCTCGATCAAATGCTTAAGTGTTCCAACACAATCATCAAAATGGATGCGATTACTCCATTGCAGCGGAAGTTTTGGCCTTCCAACTCCTTTTAACACACTTTTAAGAATCCCTTTCCTTGTATTACCATAAATTCCCGAGAATCTAACAACACAAGTATCACACGGCAAATCACTTATAATCTGCTCGGCTTTTAGTAGCGCATTACCAGAAAACGTATTAGGGTCAGTTGGTGAATCCTCATCGACCCACTTATGATTCTCACCGCACACTCCCGTGCTAGAAACCCAAATTACCAACCTAGGCATTTTAGGTGTTATCTTTAAGACTTCAGCTAAAGAACTAGCCGTATCAATATATGCTCTTCTATAGCCTAATTCAGTAAACTCATCTGGAGTCAAAGTAGCAACAATAACGTCAAACTCTTGGTTCAGTATGGATAGTATTTGTGGCCTATCCGTCAAGTTGGCTTGGAGAGGGATAATTGGGCCACTAATTTTTTTTATATCTCGCCTCAAACCAAAACATTCGTGCTGCAAAGCAAGATTTTCGCCTAGCCGTTGGCCAATATCTCCACACCCTGCTAATAATATTTTCAATTGTTTCCCCGGCATCGATAAAAATTAGCTATGATATGTAGCTTTATATAAGGACGTCTCCATGACTCTTACAGAACTCCGTTACGTTGTGACCCTAGCTCAGTGTCAACACTTTGGCCAAGCAGCAGAAGTATGCAATGTAAGCCAACCAACCCTGAGTATAGCGGTTAAGAAGTTAGAAAGTGAACTTGGTGTCGATCTTTTTGAACGATCAAAAAACAATGTTCGTGCAACTCCCGTGGGAGAACAAGTAATCCGTCAGTCGCAGCGAGTTTTAGAAGAAGCTTCTTCAATAAAGGACATTGCGAAGTTAGGAATGAATCAACTTAACACTCCTCTTCACATAGGAGCTATCTTTACCATCGGACCTTATCTTTTCCCTCACTTTATTAAACCTTTGCAAAAAAGTGCGCCTGACATGCATCTAGTTATCGAGGAGGGATATACCAGTGGACTGAGAAAGCGACTTCGTAATGGGGAAGTTGACGTGATATTAGTATCCTTACCTTTTACCGAGCCAGATGTGGTAGTACAACCTCTCTACGAGGAGGAGTTTGTCGTTCTGCTGCCAAAAGGTCACTCGTTGTCCAAGAACCATGCCGTTGCTAGCCATGACTTAGACAATGAAAATGTTCTGTTGATGGGGGAGGGCCACTGTTTTAGAGATCAAGTTTTTCAAATATTACCTAATATAAACAAAAACAAAAGTGAAAGTGCATTAATCCGAACAATGACAGAGGGCAGCTCATTAGAGACTCTTTGCCATATGGTATCTTCAGGCTTAGGTATAACGGTACTACCTAAATCTGCTGCTGTTGGGGCTATTGAGCGATCAAATGAGCTCGTAATAAAACCTTTTCATGACTTCACACCAACACGCACCACCGCCATGGCATGGCGAGCAAGCTTTCCGCGCCACAAAGCAATAGATACTTTGCGTCAAGCCATCAATATAAGTAAGTTACCCGGAATTTCAGGGAATAAATGAATACTCAATATTTGGATACTCTTAGCATCAAAAGCCTAAAAGGTGTCGGTCCACAATTGGCAATGAAATTAAATAAGATTGGACTTTATAATGTTCAAGATCTCCTTTTTCATCTTCCTTTGAGATACATAGACCGAACGAAAATTACTCCCATAGGGGGAATTCAGCCGCGAACTGAGGTAGTCATTGAAGGTGAAGTTAGAGCTAGTGATATTGTGTTTGGCCGCAGAAGGAGCCTTGTTTGCCGTTTGCAAGACCAAACAGGAACAACAACTCTGAGGTTCTTTCACTTCAACAAAGCTCAGCAACTGAAACTCAAGCCGGGTGCTTATTTAAGATGCTTTGGTGAAGCTCGTAGAGGTTCGACAGGTATTGAGTTCTATCATCCCGAATACCAATATATTGAGACTAATAATACTAAGCAGCTTGAAAACGCGCTAACTCCCATCTATCCAGCAACAGAGGGAATTACCCAAAGTCGAATTCGAGATCTTTGCTCTCAAGCCCTCTCAAAGCTCAAGCGGAACTCACTTATAGAACTATTACCCGAGCTCTCAAATAGTGAATTGAAACATCAATTAGCTTACTCGTTGGTTGACGCTATTCGTCTTCTACATCAACCGCCTCCAAGTGTTGCGATGAATCTACTTGCACGGGGGGAACATCCCGCTCAGCAGCGTCTTGCCGCTGAGGAATTAATTGCGCATCACCTGAGCCTATTGCGGCTCCGTCAAAGAATTCAGCAACAAAAGGCACCTATCCTTGAGATGGACACCAGAGCACACGATCTATTTTTAAATGATTTACAGTTCTCACTTACAGGTGCTCAGCAAAGAGTTTTGACAGAAATTAGTGATGATATGAGCTGTGCAGTACCAATGCTGAGACTAGTTCAGGGAGATGTTGGTTCTGGCAAAACAGTAGTCGCTGCACTAGCTTCGGTTCAGGCAATTGCAAGTGGAAAGCAAGTGGCATTGATGGCCCCAACTGAAATCCTTGCAGAGCAACACAGGAATACCTTTGAGCAATGGTTCAAGCTTTTGGGTATTCGTATTGCCTGGCTTACTGGCAAAGTTAAGGGAAAGGCTCGAGAAGTACAGCTTAATATGATCGCTGATGGATCTGCGAAGATGGTGATTGGTACTCATGCTCTGTTTCAAGAGAGCGTTGAATTTAACGATCTTGGATTAAGTATTATTGACGAGCAACACCGCTTTGGAGTACACCAACGGTTGGCCTTGAGGGAAAAGGGTTTTCGTCCAAATGTCAATGTTGCTACTCAAAATTCTGCACCTCACCAGTTGATAATGACTGCGACCCCAATTCCTCGTACCTTAGCGATGAGCGTCTATGCAGATTTAGACTGTTCCACTATTGATGAACTACCGCCAGGTAGGAAACCCATCGAGACTCTGGTTCTGAGTGATAGTCGACGTGGAGATGTAATCGAGAGAGTTAAGGTATCTTGTAAGGCTGGACGTCAGGCATATTGGGTATGCACTCTAATTGAAGAATCTGAAGTTCTAGAGGCGCAGGCCGCAGAAGCTATCGCTAGCGAGCTCAAAATACTACTCCCTGAATTATCTGTTGGCCTCATTCATGGGAGATTAAAACCGCGCGAGAAGTCGGAGCTCATGGGAAAATTTAAGGTTGGCGATATCGATCTTCTTGTGGCGACCACGGTTATTGAGGTGGGTGTTGATGTTGCAAATGCTAGCCTGATGATTATTGAGAACTCGGAGCGCCTGGGTTTATCTCAGTTGCATCAGTTAAGGGGCAGAATAGGAAGAGGATCTAAGGCTAGTCACTGCGTCCTGCTATATAGTCCTCCGCTTTCCAATAATGCAGGAGAACGTCTTAAAATAATGCGTGAAACCAATGATGGCTTCAAAATTGCTGAAAAAGATCTCGAATTACGAGGGCCTGGTGAGGTGCTTGGAACTCGGCAAACGGGAGAAATGCAACTCCAAATTGCCGACCTACAGCGAGATAAGCATATGATCCCAGATATTAAAAGAACTGCTGAAATTTTGTTGATTGAACATCCAGCTAACGTAGATGGTTTAATTCGACGCTGGCTTGGCGACAGTGACCAGTACTTGCAGGCATAACTTTGTGAACAAATTATTACATTTTTATGACAATGCACTATAATCTTGAAAAAAAAGGGATGGCATCATGGACTTCAGTAATTCTATTTCTAACCTTTTTGGCAAGTCTCCCATTCGTCCTCTTCAGGAACACATGTCTTTGGTTTAGCAACCTACGGCTTTAAAGTGATGGGGACAATCGGGCGAAAGATCACCGAATTGACTCCCAGTAGGGGTTTCGCCGCCGAGCTAGGAGCCGCAGCAACAGTTGTATTTGCCTCTGGAACAGGACTCCCGATCTCTACAACCCACACTCTAGTTGGCGCAGTTCTGGGTGTTGGTTTAGCTCGAGGAATTGGCGCGCTAAACCTTAAAATGATTGGCTCCATCTTCCTGTCTTGGGTAGTTACACTCCCTGCAGGCGCCGGATTATCGATTCTGTTTTTCTTCTTCTTTAAGGGAGTATTTAGCTAACACTGAGCAATTATAGTTAGTCTAGTTTTTATCCTTCTCCTTAGACTTGGATAGATAGATAAATGGAACTGCAAGAGGTCCAAATAATAATGCCATCCATAGCCAAAATGTTGAGTTGAGTCGCTTTTCCTTTGAAACAGTGAAGCAAATAAAAGCACTGCACAGTGTCATTGCCATAACTATAATTGCTAGAGACATTTTTAATACCTAAATTATTATCGCGAGTAATTTAAAGAGGTAACCGTAGCCCCTCAGTTGCTACTCTAAAACCTTTGTCAGAGGCAAGCTTACTCTCCAAGCTGTCGCCATCAAGCAACGGGTTTGTATGATTCATGTGAATAAACCAAACTTTCGATTTGTGCTCATAAGTCAAATCTTTAAGCGTTTCCATTGTCTCAGTAACAAACGGATGAGGAATTTTCGACATGTCCCGTCCGGGTAATTCCATATCATCAAAAAAAGTAGCATCTAAAAATGCATAATCTATCTTTTGAACTTCCTCTGCTAGGTCTGTGCTCCACTCACTCCACTTATTAATATCAGGAATAAATAAAGCAGTCTTCCTAGGACCTTTAATTTTAAAACCGACCGTTTCAGAATATTCGTCCCTATGAGGGACCAGAAAGGGAGTAATACTTATAGTCCCTAAATCCACTTTACGTTGACTCGAAAGCTCCTTGATAGCTATGTTATTTAGCTTAACAAGCTGATCCCATGGCCCATTAGACGTAAGATACTCTCTCATTTTGGGCATCACGTAAACTGGCATGTTCTTAGAGCCCATCGCCTCCCTTCCAAAATACATTAATCCCGTATAGTGTCCGATATGCGCGTGGGTAATAAATATTCCATCCAGTTCAAATTCTTGTTCTGGAGCTTGTAGCTCCAGCAAAAACAATTGCTCTGGTAAATTGGGCGTTGCCTCAAATAGATATTTTCTTTGATTTGCCGTATCTACTACCGCCAGTGATGTAGCCATCAGCCGTTTGTCTTTTTGCATCCACCCTTGCATGCAATGTTGTTTAAAACATCCCGCCTGAGGATACCCTGCATCTTGAGCAACACCTAAAATATATATATATGGCCCCTCAGAGGGCTCCGACACCGACGACTTTGCAATTGGCACCAAAGCCTGCACCATTAAAAATAAAAAAAGTAAAAGTGCTCTCACCTAAACTCGCTGCCTTGGTCTATGGAAAGTGAGGTTAGGTTTTGTAATGGAGCATCAGAATCTGGATTTATCGCCGGGATCCAATCTGGAGGACCAAAAATATAACCACACACCTCATAAAGCGAGCGAGCTCTCCTAACATCTCTAATCATCGACGCCCAAGTATAAAACGTGATGGCAACTGGATTATTAGTTCCCACATTGTCTACAAGACCAAAAATAACAGGAGATTCCTCCTTTGCATAAGTTCCAAAAATTCGATCCCAAACGATAAGAAGGTTGCCATAGTTACGATCAATATATTCAGCATTAGAGCCATGATGAACTCTGTGAGTGGAGGGAGTATTAAAAATACCATCCAACCAACCCAATTTATCTATCCATTGTGTGTGACCTACAACGCCCCAAAGTGTTGAGCAAACACCTACAACTAAAGTAATGCTAGGGTCAAAGCCTATGATAGGCATACAAATAAAGAAGGGAACTTTTGATAGCGGACCAAACCATGCTTGACGAAAGGCGACAGAAAAATTCATTTCGGTGCTTGAGTGGTGGTTCATGTGTATAGCCCATAAAAATCTGACCCTATGGGATGCTCTGTGGTACCAATAAAAAACCAGATCGACCATTAAAAATGTGGCCAAAATAATCAACCATGGGGGAAAAAGATCATTTATCGTGATCAGTCTGAACTGGTAGAGATAGAAATATAACCCCAGCATTAAACCTTGGGTCGACAAGGAGACAAAGATATTGCCCGCTAGTAATCCAAGAGTTCCTCCTGTATCACCAAGGCTATACAAATCACGTTTTTTATACACGGAAAAAATAACTTCAAGTCCGATCATCATGAGTATGATGGGAACACCGACGGCATAAATTTCACTGGTAGTCATCAATTGCATTATCAAATCCGGCGTGGCCTTACATTTTCTCTTTAAGCCTAGCTTTTCACTAGAGGGCTGAAGAATAATCTAGTTGTGAGCGGCACTCAAGACTGTGCACTCATATGAAATACCTAGTACTAAGTTATTTTGGGCGCTAATGTCCCACTCAAATAACGCTGAGTCATTGTTTCTAAGCTGAGACTTACAATTTTTTGTGCTTTCCCCGCCGCCCCGAATGCCTCGTATCTTGCTAATGCGATATCCCTCATCGCATTTACAGTCTCTTTAAGGTATGCACGTGGATCAAAAGCGCTTGGATTTTTAGCCAAAAATCGTCTTACCGCACCGGTGGATGCGAGTCTTAGATCGGTATCAATATTAATTTTACGAACGCCATGTCTTATGCCCTCACAAATCTGATCAACAGGTACTCCATACGTTTCGGGAATTTCTCCTCCATATTGATTAATTATTTCTAGCCACTCTTGAGGTACAGATGAAGATCCATGCATAACAAGATGAGTATCAGGAATTCGCTGGTTAATAGCCCTTATGCGGTCGATTGCAAGGATATCTCCGGTGGGTGGCCTACTGAACTTGTATGCTCCATGAGATGTCCCACAAGCGATAGCTAAAGTATCAACCTGTGTCTTGCTAACGAAGTCTGCTGCCTCTTCGGGATCGGTAAGCATTTGCTCGTGTGATAATGTTCCTTCAGCACCTACGCCGTCCTCCTCTCCCGCTTGACCCGTCTCCAAGGAGCCCAAACATCCTAGCTCCCCCTCAACAGAGACACCACAAGAATGCGCCATCTCGACCGTTCTTCGAGTCACATCGACGTTATAATCATAATTTGATGGCGTTTTCCCATCTTCTTCCAATGAGCCATCCATCATGACTGAGGTAAATCCGAGCTGAATGGATCGTTGACACACGGCCGGACTCGTACCGTGGTCTTGGTGCATACACACGGGAATATGCGGCCATTCCTCTATCGCAGCTAATATTAAATGACGTAGAAAGGAAGCCCCTGCATATTTCCTAGCTCCTGCTGAGGCCTGAATAATTACAGGACTGTCAGTCTTGTCCGCGGCCATCATAATGGCTCGCATCTGCTCGAGATTATTGACATTAAAAGCTGGGACTCCATAGCCGTACTCTGCGGCATGGTCCAGCATTTGACGAAGTGTAATAAGTGCCATTAGAAATCTCCTTTTTAAGGTCTTTTTAATGATAAGTTCAGCCGTGGCTAAGCCCACTACCTTTCCAGATCATGCCTCTTTTCAAGCATCTCAACTGCTGGGAGCTTTTTTCCTTCAACAAACTCTAAAAACGCTCCTCCTCCAGTAGAAATATATGAGATTTTTCCTCCAATATCATATTTGTCTATAGCAGCGAGAGTATCTCCGCCACCGGCGATGGAATAAGCTGCACTATCAGCAATAGCCGCCGCTACAACTTTTGTCCCATTACTAAATTGATCAAATTCAAACACGCCCACCGGCCCATTCCAAATAATAGTTCTCATTTCTTCTAATATTGCTGCTAAACGGGATGCTGACTTAGGACCAATATCGAAAATCATATCATCGTCAGTCACATCATCAACAGATTTAATCACAGCTTTAGTTATCTCGGAAAATTCTTTCCCAACGACTACGTCTGTCGGTAAAGGTATATTAACTTTTTCCATTAACAATTTTGCGTTGGGAACAAGATCAGGTTCATATAATGATTTACCAACAGACTTGCCGGCTGCTGCCAAGAATGTATTGGCGATACCGCCACCAACAACTAGCTGATCAACTTTGCTGGCAAAGCTTTCCAATACCATTAATTTGGTAGAGACTTTAGAGCCCCCAACAATTGCTGCTATTGGCGTCACTGGAGATGAAAGTGCGGTGTCTAAGGCAAGAAGCTCTCTAGCCAACAAAGGCCCCGCACACGCAACAGGAGCAAATTCGGCGATTCCATAAGTCGATGCATGAGCTCGATGTGCTGTACCAAATGCGTCCATCACAAAGACATCGCAAAGATCGGCATATGCCTTAGCAAGACTTTGAGAATTTACTATCTCACCAACATTAAAACGAACATTTTCAAGCATTATCAATCGGTGGTTACTAAAGTTATTATGTTGCTGAAAATCATTTATAAGTATCACTTCTTCATTTAACAGACCGCTTAAGTATTTAGCTACCGGCGCTAGACTATGTTGAGGATTGAAAGTGCCTTCATCAGGCCTTCCCAGGTGAGACATGATTATGACTTGGGCGCCGGCGCTTAGAGCCTGTCTAATTGTTGGTAACGCGGCCTGAATTCTTGCATCACTACTAACCAGATTATTCTTGATTGGAACATTTAGGTCTTCTCGAATTAGAATTCTACGACCAGACAAATCTAAATCTGACATTAAGGTGACTGCCATGCATCTGTTTCCTATTAGAGTAGTCCTTAAGTTATTTCTAAAACAAATTTGACCAGTATCTCAAAGTATCCAGCATTCTATTTGCATAACCCCATTCATTATCAAACCAAATTAACAGTTTCACTAACTTTTTTTTGCTGACTCTAGTCTGACTAGAATCAAGTATGCCGCTGCGGGGATCATGATTGAAATCGCATGATGCAAGCGGCTCTTCAGTGTACCCAAGTATGCCTTCCAAGGACGATGAAGATGCCTTTAGCAGAGCACCATTGACTGCCGCCACGTCCACAGAGCCATGCAGGATTAAAGAAAGATCGATAGCTGATACATTCACTGTTGGCACTCGCATTGCTTGTGCCTGAAAGCATCCTGCCAGATCAGGTAGAAGTCGATCGATTCCCAATGCAAGTCCAGTATCAACCGGAATAATCGATTGCATTGCGGCTCTAGTTTTTCGTAAGTCTGTGTGGTGATAGGCGTCAATCACAGGTTGATCATTCATCGCAGAGTGAATAGTCGTTATCACGCCACCTTCAACGCCAAATTGATTCTCTAGAACATCAATAACCGGGACGACACAATTGGTAGAGCACGATGCGGCTGAAATGATTTTTTCGCTGCCGTTGAGGCAGTTTTGATTTACTCCAAAGACTATGGTTGCGTCCACATCAGATTCAGCTGGCTGGGAAAACAGTACGCGCTTCGCACCAGAACTAACATGTTGCTCAGCAAAAGATCGACTGGTAAATGTGCCACTGCACTCAAGAACGACGTCAATGTTATAGTCTGACCATGGTAAGTCATTGAGATTGTCATGATGAAAGACCGCAATGTGGTCTTGATTGATAACCAGATGGTCTCGCTGTATCTCGACTATTCCCGGGAACCGTCCGTGAGTAGAATCATACCTTGTTAAATGAGCAATTGTCTTAAGATCTGCAGGTTCGTTAATAGCAACGATGCTGATTGAATGCTCCAGATTAGACTCATATAGAGCCCTAAGAAATGAGCGTCCAATTCTGCCGTATCCATTTATAGCGACGCGGAGCACTAGCCAATAACTCGCTTTACACTATTAACGACATTATCTACTGTAAATCCAAACTCCTTCATTAATTCTCCACCTGGAGCCGACTCTCCGAAGGTATGCATACCAACTACTAAGCCATCTAAACCCACAAATTTATGCCAATAGTCTGCATGAAGAGCTTCTACTGCTATTCTCGCACGCACACCTGAGGGTAAAACTGACTCTTGATATTTTGCACTCTGTTTTGAAAAAACTTCAGCGCTCGGCATAGAAACAACTCTCACACCAATATTTTGATCTGCCAGAACATCCGCTGCACTCATTGCTAATTCCATTTCCGAGCCTGTCGCAATAATTATCGCCACAGGATTCTCAACGTCTTTAAGGACATATCCTCCACGAGCAATATCTGACACCTGCTGTTGAGTTCGCGGCATAGCGGCTAAACCTTGTCGGCTAAACACCAAAGCGCTTGGGCCTGTTTGATATTGAATAGCGCTTTTCCAAGCCACAGCGGATTCTACCGTGTCGCAGGGCCTCCAGGTATTCAGATTAGGAGTTGAACGGAGAGCACTTAGCTGTTCGACAGGTTGATGTGTCGGCCCATCTTCACCTAAGCCAATAGAATCGTGCGTATAAACAAAAATACTTTGCTGCTTCATGATAGCCGCCATTCGGACAGCATTTCGGGCATACTCCATAAACATCAAGAAAGTTGCTCCGTAATTAATAAATCCGCCGTGGAGAGCAATTCCATTCATCATCGCACTCATACCAAACTCACGAACTCCGTAATAAATATAATTTCCATCACAATTATCATTGCTGATATCTCGCGATCCCGACCAAATCGTTAGATTTGATCCAGCAAGATCTGCAGAACCACCAAGTAGCTCTGGAAGCAAGGGGCCATATGCATTCAAACAGTTTTGAGAGGCCTTGCGAGATGCTACTTTTTCCATTTTTTCTTGACACTCGGCAATGTAAGCATCAGCCATAGACTCAAAGTTATCTGGTAATCTGCCACTCATTCTTCGCTCAAACTCTCGCGCCAAATCAGGGAAAGTGACTTGGTACTCAGCAAATGAATTAGCCCACTGAGACTGTGATTCATGACCTTTAGTTTTTGCGTCCCACTGATTAGCGATATCACCAGGAATTTCGAATGGTGCATGATGCCATCTCAGACTTTCCCTTGTGAGAGCGACCTCATCATTACCAAGAGCGGCGCCATGGCAATCCTCTTTACCCTGTTTATTTGGCGACCCAAAGCCAATGATGGTTTTGCAACATATCAAAGTAGGCTTATTTGGCTCATCCTTTGCCGCTTGAATAGCAGCTTTGATAGCCTTGCTGTCATGACCATCAATTTTTGGAATGACATGCCAACCATAGGCTTCAAATCTCGCTGGAGTATCATCGCTAAACCATCCTTCAACCTCGCCATCAATCGAGATTCCGTTGTCATCATAAAAAGCTATTAACTTCCCTAGGCCCAGAGTCCCAGCTAAGGAACATACCTCATGAGAAATTCCCTCCATGAGACACCCATCACCCAGAAAAGTATAGGTTTGATGATCAACAATACTGTATCCAGGCCGATTAAATTGGGCAGCAAGAACTTTTTCTGCCAAGGCCATACCTATTGCATTCGCGATCCCTTGTCCAAGTGGTCCTGTCGTCGTTTCAACACCAGGAGCATAGCCATACTCTGGATGTCCAGGCGTCTTTGAGTGCAGTTGACGGAAATTTTTTAAATCATCAATTGTAAGATCATAGCCGCTGAGGTGTAACAGTGAATATAACAACATAGATCCATGACCGTTTGAGAGGACAAATCTATCTCTATTCGACCAATTCGGATCTGCTGGATTATGCTTGAGAAAATCATTCCACAAGACTTCTGCTATATCCGCCATTCCCATTGGCGCACCCGGGTGTCCACTATTGGCTCGCTGAACTGCATCCATACTAAGTGCGCGAACTGCATTGGCAAGGTCTCTACGTGCGACCATGAAAATTACTCCTTAAATGAGAAAAATTGAGGTTTTATTGTCTCCCAGATGCCCCAGTGAGTATACCAAAATCCTGTTGTTACATCCGAAATAAGTTTTACCGGCAAAAAGGGTAACGGACTGTATATCAAAATATTTTGATATATATAACCGACGTGTTAGGATGCGCGGATGTTGAACTCTAGCGTTTTTAGTGAAGTTAGTCGTGCTTCTATTGACACGAACGCCATCTCCACTTTGTGCAAAGCGGCGGGTGATCCTCTTCGAATGCAAATTCTCAGGGTATTGCAACAAAACTCCTACGGTGTCTTGGAGCTATGTGAAGTATTCGACATCAGGCAATCAGCAATGAGTCATCATCTTAAGATACTGGCAAATGCATCTCTAGTTGCTACTCGCAGAGAGGGAACCTCTATTTTCTACCGGCGTAACGAACTAAATTCCGATATTGATCTACAAGCCTTACAAACAAGCTTATTTGAGACTATCGATAATGCGGTATTAGACTTAAATTATATTAATAGGCTTAACTCGATTAATACTGCCCGCTCAGAGGCTTCAGTATCCTTTTTTAATCGAAATGCTGATCGATTTGCAAGTAACCACGACTTGATAGCGGGGTGGGATGATTATGGTGAAAGTATCGAAACTGCTATGCTACGAAATCAAACCAATTTAAACAATGCTCTTGAAATCGGTCCTGGCTATGGCCAATTCCTCAGCACCTTGTCAAAGCAATTCAACAATGTCACCGCGCTTGATAGCTCAATTGAAATGCTTGACCAATGCAAGCAACACGCTAAAACCCATAATCTAGAAAATATTGACTTCATTCTCGGTGATACCAGTAGAGCTTTGCTTGATAATAAACAGTATGACTTCATTTCAATCAATATGGTATTACATCACAATTCCACTCCCCCAGACATCATCTCCGACTGCGCTAACCTACTTAAAGCAAATGGAATACTGATGGTGACGGAACTATGTGAACATGATCAGGAATGGGTTAAGAATTCATGTGGTGATATCTGGTTAGGTTTTTTGCCTGAATCACTTACTCGATGGGCCAAAAAAGCAGGGTTGGTGGATAGCAATAGTCTCTACATAACTCAACGTAATGGCTTTCGAATTCAAATACGACAATTTAACTTAGCAAACCCTTAATTCAAGGAGAAATTTTATGTCTACCTATAATGTTTTTACTTCGGAATCTGTATCCGAAGGCCACCCAGACAAAATGGCCGACCAGATTTCTGATGCCGTACTGGATGCAATATTTAATGATGACCCGTACTCTAGAGTTGCCGTTGAGACAATGGTGAAAACCGGTATGACTGTAATAGCAGGGGAGGTTAGAACTAACTCTCACGCAGATTTAGAAGAAGTAGTCAGAAAAGTAATTGTTGATATCGGTTATGACAATACTGATGTTGGCTTTGATGGAAATACTTGTGCAGTACTAAATGCTATCGGCAAGCAATCTAACGATATTGCTCAGGGTGTAGATGCAGGAGAGGACAAAGATATTGGCGCAGGTGATCAAGGCTTAATGTTTGGTTATGCTACCAACGAGACTTCAGTTCTCATGCCAGCTCCCATCTATTACTCGCATTTACTCGTTAAACGGCAGGCCGAAGTGCGTAAAGACGGTACTCTCCCTTGGCTAAGACCAGATGCAAAAAGCCAAGTTACACTTCGGTATGACCAAGGTAAGCCTGTCGCAATTGACGCAGTGGTACTCTCTACACAGCACTCACCCGACATCAGTTTATCGGATCTTCAGGAGGCAGTTCGCGCTGAAATTATCGCCCCTATTCTTCCAGAGGAATGGTTACATGAGGACACTAAGTACCATATTAACCCCACCGGTCAGTTTATTATTGGTGGGCCCGTCGGAGACTGTGGACTTACTGGAAGAAAAATCATTGTCGATACCTACGGAGGTATGGCACATCATGGTGGAGGTGCATTCTCAGGTAAAGATCCTACGAAGGTAGACCGATCAGCAGCCTATGCTGGACGCTATGTTGCGAAAAATATTGTTGCCGCAGGGCTAGCTGACAGATGTGAAATTCAGGTGTCATACGCCATAGGTGTCTCGGAGCCGACATCTATCAGCATTGACACCTTCGGGACAGGTAGATTAACAGATGATGAAATCTCTACCTTAGTTCGAGAGCATTTCGATCTTCGTCCCCGAGGTTTAATGGAAATGCTAGATCTTCATCGTCCTATTTATCAAGCAACCGCTGCCTATGGTCACTTTGGCCGGGAGGAGGAGAGCTTTAGCTGGGAAAAAACAGATAAAGTCGCTTTACTCAAAAAAGCACTTTGATAGATCCATAAATTATTGAATTAAAATTTTAAGATAAGGAATTTAATATGACTGCCATTGTAGAAAATTTAGACAGTAAAACAGCGTTCACAGACTATAAAGTTGCGGATATTTCTTTAGCTGATTGGGGTAACAAAGAAATATCAATAGCAGAATCAGAAATGCCCGCGCTAATGGCTCTTAGAGAAAAATATCGAGCTGAGCAACCTCTAGCCGATGCTCGTATTCTGGGTTGTATCCATATGACTATTCAAACTGCAGTGCTGATTGAAACTCTACAGGCATTGGGCGCTGAAGTACGATGGACTTCCTGTAATATTTTTTCTACACAAGATCATGCAGCTGCAGCCGTTGCAGCCAAGGGGACCCCGGTTTTTGCTTGGAAAGGAGAAACTGAGGAAGAGTATGAGTGGTGCCTTGAGCAACAAGTTCTCAAGAATGGAGTTCCATGGAATGCGAATATGATTCTTGATGATGGAGGTGATTTAACAGCCCTTCTACATAACAAATATCCAGAAACTTTAAAGTCTATTCATGGTGTTACTGAGGAGACGACTACAGGAGTTCACCGACTTTATGAGATGCTAAAAGCAGGCGAGCTAAAAGTTCCAGCGATCAACGTAAATGATGCTGTGACAAAATCTAAATGTGACAATAAATATGGTTGTCGCCATAGTCTCAATGATGCGATTAAAAGAGCAACCGATCATCTATTATCTGGGAAGAAGGCGGTTGTTGTGGGATATGGTGATGTGGGCAAGGGCTCAGCTCAGTCTCTCCGGCAAGAAGGGATGATTGTTAAAATCACAGAAGTCGATCCAATATGCGCAATGCAAGCATGCTTAGATGGTTTCGAAATTGTATCTACTTATAATGAAGGTGATGTATCAAAGGGGGTTAATCAAGAACTTTTAAGTAGCACCGACCTTCTGGTGACGAGTACTGGGAACTATAACGTATGTGGTTCAGATGTGTTGTCTGCGCTTAAAAGCGGCTGTGTTGTGTGTAATATCGGGCATTTTGATAATGAAATTGATACTGCCTATATGCGTAAACATTGGAAGTGGGAGGAGATCAAACCTCAGGTACACAAAGTTTATAGAGATCAAGAAACCAATGACCATCTGCTACTCTTAGCCGAAGGCCGACTTGTGAACTTAGGCAATGCAACAGGTCATCCAAGTCGAATAATGGATGGATCCTTCGCTAATCAGGTGCTCGCCCAAATTCATTTATATAAGCTTGCATATTCTGACCAAGACACAGCGACTCAAGCGAGCATGTTGACAGTTGAAGTTTTACCAAAACATCTCGATGAAGAAGTCGCAGGACACATGGTTGCAGGATTCGGTGGCATTATTACCAAACTGACAAAGGAACAAGCGGACTATATCAATGTTTCCGTTGACGGTCCTTTCAAAGGTGATAACTATAAATACTAAGAAAAACTAATTATCCTAGACCCCTGACTAATGTCTCTAGCCAGGGGTTTTTTATATCTACATCAAAATAGTCCCTCACAATGTTATGATCTTCAAGTCCTATTTAGATTGAGAATCGTCACACATGCGTGTCCCAAGAATCTATACCAATCAGACTCTCTCACTAGGAGAAGAGGTAACCTTACCTAAAAATTCAAGCCGTCATTTAGTGTCAGTTTTGCGAATGAAACTTGGCCAAAGTGCCATTCTTTTTAATGGAGAAGGGGGGGAGTTTATTGGCAAGCTAACCAACGCCAGCAAGACTAATTCAACTGTTTTAATTGATGGCTTCTCAGCCGTAGAGAAAGAATCTAACTTAAAAATCCATCTTGCTATAGGAGTTTCTAAAGGCGATCGGATGGACTGGATCATCCAAAAAGCGACAGAGCTGGGCGTTACTGAAATTAGTCCAATTTTTACTGGTCGCACAGAAGTTAAATTGTCTGGATCTCGGCTGGATAAAAAATTATCTCATTGGCAACAAATTGCAATTAGCGCCTGCGAACAGAGCCAACGTAACCGTGTTCCCTCTATTAATCCTATACTTTCTTTCGATGCATGGCTTGAGTTAAAACATAATGGACTCAAATTATTGATGAACCATCTCGGTGATTTGGGACTCTCAGAAACCTCACCAAAAGATCAACATATTGTCTTGCTAGTTGGGCCTGAAGGGGGGCTCTCTGAGAATGAAATATGTGTAGCGGAGGCATCAGGTTACACTTCTGTTTCAATGGGCCCTCGTATTCTACGCACCGAGACTGCGCCGGTTGCGGCTTTGAGTATCTTACAATCGCTGTGGGGTGATATGGCGTAATAGTTTTTTATTCCTACTATTACTAAACTCTGTGAATAAGCTTGGTTAAAAAAATGTGTCGACTTATCCTATTAACTATAATAATTTCAAATAACGCTATCGGTGCTATATTTGGCGCATATGATGACCGGATTGCTGCAAAAGATAATTTTCTTTATTCTTCAGGAACGATTTTCTGTGATGGAGGCATAAGAGGCTCTGCAACTCATATAAGACACTCTGAAATACCGAATAATTTTAAGTATTCAATTATTCTTTCAGCTGCTCATGTCCTCTATAAAGAAGGTACGAGTGAGCAATTTAAAGAATGCGTTTTTAGGCCTCAAAATATGAGACTAACTTCGATAGGATTTTATGGCCTGTCTGATCATAGATTCATGCCTAGCGTCGAAGACAAACTTCTATTGTCAAATAATGACTTAGTTTTTATCGCATTGAAACGCAAGTTGCCTCATGAAGGAATGACGCTAGGATTAGCCTCTTCAGACTATAAAAGTTTGCAGCTGGTAGGGTATAATGAGGATAAAAATGATATAAGTGTCAGCAGCGCCTGTCAGACATTTTCATCTGTTGCTTTCTTCAGTGATAAATTATTACTACATGATTGTGATGCTGGAAGTGGGGCCTCTGGTGGTCCGATTATAGATGAAAATTCCAAGGAGATTATTGCAGTCCATGGAGGAACGTTTTACGTTGATGGTGAGGCTCACTCACAAGTATTCAAGACTTATCCTACAGCCCATCCCGAATCTCTAATCAATCAGGGCAGAAGAATAGATGAGGAAGTGATAGTTGATTTAGCAGGTTTTATTCTGAGTCTTTCCACGGATTCTTAAAATCAAATTTAATGTCCTTAGAATATCCAGGAATGCTAATCCCATTTTTAGTAATCCTTACCTCTCTTTCATCTATCGTTGCTTCGCCAAATTTATAAATAACATCTAGCTCTCCGAGATCTGCTCGGTGGGCATACTGTAGAGCTGAGGTCCTTGTTTTTTCTCGGCGTTGCAAATACTTTTTCTTACTACCACCGTGTCGTTTCAGCACCATCTCATTGGTCTTATCTGGTGATAAAACAATTGCTGTAGCATTGTTTCCTCCAAAACCTTTAGAATTTATGAACGCAATATCAACCCCATCAGCACCCATTTGAAAATCATCTAATACAAAATTTAGATGCTCTTGATGTACGTCATCCGCTATTTCTCGAGTTGTTTTAATTCCAGGTACCAAGCCATATTTAAATGTCCCAAGAGCCGAAATTAATTGGTCACCGCTTGCAGCAGATATTGTATGGCCGACGTATGATTTCACTGCAGTAACAGGCCAATTTTCAATTTCAAAAGTACCTGCTATACGATTAATTAATTCAGACTCAGTAACTCGGTTAGTAGGCGTACTTGATCCATGGGCATGAACAAAACTTCTTTTTTGGACTGATTCTTTTCCCACTATTTCAATCGCAGCTGCCACTGCCTTCGCAAACGATATATAGTTCCCTATACCCGGTGCTGATATCGATTTTTTTATGCCGTCAGCATTAATAAAGACTTCCGGCACTGATCCATGAATATCCGCTCCAAGTTCAATTGCCAAACTATCATCCATAAGAACAATGTATTGAGAAGCCTCAGAAAGAACAAATCCACAGTTTTCTGCAAATGGCCTGCTGGCGGATTTCCAATCAGGGATGTCAGACCCATCAAGCTTACAGAGATTTTCGTCACTGGCTAAAGCACCCATATTAGAGAATCCTTCTGACATTTCTGGTGTGATTGGGGCTTCTGAGTTACCGACTATTGCAATCCTTCGTCGACCACTACGTATATCTTTCACTGCTGACTGGAGAGTATACAAAAAGCTAGCACATGCTCCCGTCTTTGCCTCTGAGTGACCAATGCTCCCAAGAATATATGCATTAATGAAGTCAGCTGGCATCGAATTTAGCGATAACGCTGACTGCTTCGCAGTTGTCCTCTCTCCTCTCCAACGACCCTGCAAAAGCCCACCTAAACTTTCACCATCAACTTGACCATAAACACTTGAGGCATAAACACCTACTTGATCCGGCATAATTTTTCGGCTGATTTTTTCCCAGGAAATTCCTACTGAATGAATAGCATCACTCGCTCCAACAAGGGCCATTTGCAATCCGCGGGGATGAAACCGCGCATTGTAGTGGTCAGAAGGTTTGAAGCCTTTTGGCAACTGTCCAGAAGCCTTAGAAGACAACTGATAACTTGATGAAATTAAAAGGTCTCCCGACTGCCTTGCAGTTATCTCGATACTCCCATCGCTCAATTCTTCTTGGGACCAGTGCTCACTACCTCGCTTTTGTAAATCCCCGTTAGCAATTTTAAAGGTCACTGGTGCATCCTCGGGAAATTCGATCTTACTATTTTCTCTTACATTAAAAGAATCAAAATGCTCGATTTTTCGAACCAGCGTCCCGTTAATCACGCACTCTTTGTATTGATTAACCACATCTGAAGGACTTAATGTTTCGTTCTTTTCATTAATGTAATTTGTCCCATCAAATCTCACCAACTTCATCAAGCATGCTAGTCCAGTAATAGTATTTTGATATTCAATAGGGGAGAGGGAATCTAGGATCATTCGCCGAAAAGCTTGATGAGAAGAGCTTCTTCCAGCTGCATTAAATCCTCCAAATCCAACAATAACTGGCAGTGCCTGACTCATAAGCTGTCTCTGATCTTGTGAAGAGTGCAGTTTAGAAGGTAATCAACGATAAATCTTTTGTATATTAGCCATATAGTATAATATTTCAGACAAAATTTTTGAGTCAAATCTGCTATGGCATTCAAGCTAACCCTGCTTTTATGTGACAATATGTTAGTCTCAAGTAGCTCTCTGGCGGCAGAAATATTCAATTTTGCTGCTGCAATGACTAGAGCGAGAACGCATACTGCTGGTGATTTGGAAATTAGACGCATTAGCTCGGATGACAAACCTGTTTACACGTCTTCCGGTTTTACTGTTGAACCAACTCATTCCTTAGATGATGTATCCAATAATGATCTGATTCACATACCAGCTCTTTGGCGAAACCCCAGACGAGCAATAAAAAAGCATCCTCAATATATGCCTTTCTTACGTCAACAGCACGAAAAGAACTGCTCAATTACAGCTGTAGGGACAGGTGTGTGCTTGCTTGCAGAAGCAGGAATTTTAGATGGGAAATTAGCAACAACGCATTGGCATTATTTCGATGACCTAAAAAAACAGTACCCATCTATTAAGCTTGATCGCCATCATTTCAAAACTGAAGAAAATAATATCTATTGTGCCGCGAGTATCAATGCAATGGCCGAATTAATAATACATCAAGTAGGTAACCATTATGGGCATATAGTGTCTCAACAAGCACAAAGGCAATTCTTTCATGAAATACGAAATATCCCTGACTCTATTCATTTCGATGATGAAACTCATGTTAGTCATACAGATGAATCCATAGCTGACTGTCAACTATGGATGCAAGATAATTTTAGTAAAGCAATATCAATTTCAGCATTGGCAAGTCAATTCGGAATGACTACTCGTTCGTTCAATCGTCGCTTTAAAACAGCGACAGGACTGACGCCCAATCAATATCTCACTAAGACACGGATGGATTTTGTTTGTGATCTTCTTAAAACTACAGACTTACCAATATTGGAAGTTGCGAACTACGCAGGTTTTTTCGATGCCAGCTGGTTTTCTTACAGGTTTAGGCAGTGGTCAGGAAATAGCCCCAGTGATTACAGGCAAACTGTCCGTGCAAAACTTTTTAATTAAAACAGATCCCCTAAAGGACTCGCACTCCCATCACACCATTTACTTTTGCAATAGAATCCTTAACGGTTTGGCTGACATCACCTTCAATATCAATAATATTATAAGCAACCTCTCCACGACTCTTATTGACCATGTCAATGATATTAAGATTCGAATCTGCGAGAACTGACAAAACACTACCCAAAACCTTGGGTACATTATCGTTACTAAAAGTAATCCTTGAGCCACCATTACGGCTCATTCTGGTCCTAGGGTAATTTACTGAATTATATATGTTACCATTCTCAAGAAAGTCTTTAAGTTGATCGACCGCCATTACTGCGCAGTTCTCTTCTGCCTCTTCTGTACTCGCTCCGATATGTGGCATTAACAACACATCCTTCCTTCCAAGAAGATTTGGCGCAGGGAAATCACTGATATAGCCAGCTAATGCTCCAGCATTTAACGCAGCTAACATATCATCCGCACTGACAATTTCTTCACGAGCAAAATTCAAAATCTTTGCTGTTTTTTTCATTAAACCAAGAGATTTTGAATTTATGAGATGTTTAGTCTCTGGAATAGCAGGAACGTGAAGTGTCACATAGTCTGCCACCGCTAAAAGTTGCTCCAAGCTATCCATTCGCTTAACTCGACTTGAGAGCTGCCAAGCGGCTTCAACAGAAATGGCAGGATCATAACCGATTACGTTCATTCCCAAGTCTAAAGCTGAGTTAGCAATAATTGAACCGATAGCTCCTAAACCCACCACACCCAGGGTTCTTCCAACCAACTCAGTCCCGGCAAAACGCTTCTTTTCTTTCTCTAAGAGCTTACCCATTTCACCAGCATCGTCCATATATCCAAGTTCCTGGACATATGTCATTCCTCCATAAATATCCCTAGATCCAAGCAAAAGGCCTGCAACGATAAGCTCTTTAACGGCATTAGCATTGGCTCCAGGCGTGTTGAAAACAACAATTCCCTTTGCGGTATAGTCAGAAATAGGAATATTGTTTACTCCTGCTCCAGCCCTTGCGACTGCCACTAAACTGTCTGGCACAGTCTCCGTATGCAGTTTATGACTTCTTAGTAAAAATGCTTCTGGTTCTTCACAATCCTGAGTGACAAGATAGTTGTCTGTTGGAAATCTATTAAGTCCTTTTGAGGAGATCGCGTTATAAGTTCGTATGTGATGCATAGATCGTTTCCACTTGTTCTTGTAAAAATATTATCTGGGTTAACTTAGCTCTTTCACGCTCTTGTATGCCCAATCTATCCAAGGCATGAGCATTTTAAGGTCATACTCCTCAACAGTTGCCCCGCACCAAATTCTCAGGCCTGCTGGAGCATCCCTGTAGGCCCCGATATCAAAGGCAGCACCCTCATTATCAAGTAGGCGCACTATCTCCTTGACCCGATCAGCATCAACATCTAGTGTCAAACAGACGCTAGTATTAGAAATTTGATCATCTTCTACAGCCAAGAAATGTATCCATTCACGCTGGCTTACAAAGTCTCTTAGTACTTTCAAATTTGCTTCTGATTTTGTAATGGCTCCGTGAAGGCCACCTAAGGATCGTATCCAAGCCAGAGCATCTAAGTAATCCGCTACACAAAGCATTGACGGGGTATTAATAGTGGCACCACGAAAAATACCTTCTATCAGCTTTCCACCTTTAGTAAGCCTAAAAATTTTAGGCAAGGGCCAGGGAGGACTATAATTTTCTAGCCTCTCAACGGCTCGAGGGCTTAAAATAAGCATTCCGTGGGCTCCCTCTCCACCGAGCACCTTTTGCCAACTAAAAGTAGTCACATCAAGCTTGGGCCAAGGCAAATCCATTGCAAATACTGCTGAGGTTGCATCGCATAGCGTGAGCCCCTTACGATCATCAGAAATCCAATCAGCATTGGCCACCTTCACTCCAGATGTAGTACCATTCCACGTAAAAACTACGTCATGGTCTGAGTTTGTTTGAGTGAGGTCTGGAAGAGATCCATAATCTGCTGTGAATGAAGTGACATTTTCCAATTTTAATTGCTTGGTTATATCCGTAAGCCAACCGGCACCGAAAGATTCCCAGGCGCATACATCAACCGGCCGCTCTCCAAGCAGGGACCACATTACCATTTCAAATGCCCCTGTATCTGAGGCGGGCACAACACCCACTCGATAACCTTCAGGCAATCCAAGTAATTCCGCGGTTTCATCACACACCCTAGCTAACGCCGTCTTGCCAATCGCAGCTCTGTGAGATCTCCCAAGGGTAGACAAGTCCAATCGGCCAACTTCATAACCTGGCCTCTTTGCGCAAGGACCGGAGGAGAAGTTTGGATTACTGGGTTTTACATCAGGTTTCAAAGTTTTTCCCTTGGTTAACTAAAATTTACAAAAACAGGCACAGCGTTCAGAGGTTTGAAACCTTTGAACGACGCCTCCAGATCAAGCGCATTGGGAAGAAATTCTCAAAAAGATCCAAACTTGTTTAAGCAGTATAAACCAGCCAAAATTATGTTACAGAGGCATTCATTGACGACCTAATTTGCGGTTCTTCTTTCTTTTTCAATAAGAAAAGATGCTACCTGCAACATGCCTTGAAACCCTTTCGACATGCGGGTAGTAACCCTGTACTTCCCATTTATGATCATCTCTGGCGTGCCCTGAGTTCTATAGCCCCTCATTCTAGCTTTTGCTTGTCCAACCTGGCTGGTTACACCAAATGAATTATATGTCTTGTTAAACTTTTCTGGATCAACACCGCGCTCTTCAAAAAAAATCGCCAACTGTTGCTGCGTGCGAATTTTCTGCTTTTTGATATGGATAGCTTCGAACAATGCAGTATGCGTCTTATCTAAAACATTCATTGCATTAGCGCTGAAGTAGGCTCTGGCATATGGTTCAAGTGCTGATTGCCAAATGGCGGGAGTTCTTTGGAAATCAACGTCGCTACCCAATGTTTCAACCCAAGGAGAGACAACAGTTTCAAAGTTATAGCAGTGTATACACCCGTAGTGAAACACTTCATTGATTTCTATTTTACTTGCATTGGCTGTTCTAATGGCCTGAGGCAAAATTTCATAATCATCACCAGCCGTATATTTCTCAGCCGCAACGCTTCCTATAGCGAGCAGAAAAACCAACACTACAAAAAGTAATTGCTTAGCAAAAACCAGCATAGCTAACTCCTTTCATTCTTGAATTTTAGTAGCCTCTCAATTAAGACCAGAAATGTAATTCGCCACAGCCTTTATCTCTTTATCACTCAAGTTAGCCGCGACGCCCTGCATAATTAAAGCATTTGCACCGCTTGCCCGCTCACCACGTCTATACGCTAGTAACTGTTTCTCAATATAATCTGCATACTGCCCGCCCAATCGTGGATATCCAGCTGGGTCATTACCATTTCCTGAGGGCGAATGACAACCAGTGCATGCCGCAACACCTGTGCTAAGATTTCCACCCCGATAGATTTTCTCCCCATATCGGAGCGTCATTTTAGGGTCAGTCATACCCACTAACTCGATATCTTTGGCGCCAGAAATTTTGATTTTCTGGCTGTTGTAGTATGCCGCCATATCCTGCAAATCTTGATCAGATGACATATCTAGTATACCCATCATCTCCATGATCACCCTTTCTCCAGACTTTATCTGTCGAAGCTGCTGGGTGATATATTTTTCTCCTAGCCCCGCTATTTTTGGAAAGGCTGAGACTAAACTATTTCCATCAGCACCGTGGCATCCCGCGCACATTAGAGTTTTAGCTTTACCAGCGGCCGCATCACCATCGGCAAAAATTGAACCGGCGACAATCAGCCCTAGTAAACAAATAATTTTTAAAAGACTCTTAATCATGGTTAATCCAGTTCCACAATACTGTAAACTAGCCGCCTGAGTTTAAACACTCTGACGAGATACGTTTCATTTCAGAAAGCAGCGCATTATATACCAATAAATAGAGTTTCTTAAGCAGCAAGTGTGAATTTACTATGGATAAAAGCACGATCAATTTCCAATTAGCAAAATTTGTCACCAGTGCGCCCTCCTTGGACCAGTGCCCTGAGGACGTCGGCCGAGAAGTTGCTTTTGCTGGCAGATCCAATGCTGGAAAATCTAGTGCAATCAATACACTGACACGCAACAAAAGCCTCGCTAGAACCAGCAAAACTCCTGGCCGAACACAAATGATTAACTATTTCTCCGTTAACGAGACTCACCGGTTGGTTGATCTTCCAGGATATGGCTATGCTAAAGTTCCAATTGCTATGAAAAAAAAATGGGATAAGCATTTAGCTGAGTATCTTCAGCTTCGCAAAAGTTTAGCTGGGTTGATCTTACTCATGGACATACGTCACCCCTTACAAGATTATGATCGTCAAATGCTCAATTGGGCGGCAGAGGCTGGATTACCCGTACATATTTTGCTTACTAAATCTGACAAACTAAAACGCGGTCCTGCCAAAGATACATTGGTCAGAGTTAATCTTTTCCTTCGCGAAATTGATCCTCAGGTTAGCTTATTAACAGCACAAACCTTTTCCTCTCTCAAGAAACAAGGTATTGATGAGCTGGAGACTCAGCTAGTTCATTGGTTGGAAGCAGACTTTGCCAGCGACTAGACTACCTATAAATATTCTTTAAGCAAATGAAGTAAAAAAAGCCCTAGATCTTTCACAACCTAGGGCTTTTTATTACACAGGGTCTTACGTTTACAACACCATCTCGGGGGAGATTATAAGCAAAAACAACTTGCTTACTTTTTTGACAACTCTTTTTAAAAAAGTTCAAATTAATTTACTATGTTTTTCCGATTAGATTAAATTGTCTAATGGGCTTCATCCCAATTATTACCAACTCCGGCATCAACTACCAATGGTACTTTTAGATTAGCTGCGCTCTCCATATGAAGTTTCAGCCCGTTTGTCACCTCTACTAACTCAAGCTCTGGAACCTCAAGAACAAGTTCATCATGGACCTGCATAATCATTACGCTTTTTAGATTACTTTTCTCTAACCATGTATCCACAGATATCATAGCTAACTTTATAATGTCAGCGGCAGTGCCTTGCATTGGAGCATTTATAGCCGTTCGTTCAGCAGCTTGTCTTCGCATTCCATTTTTGGAGTTTATCTCTGGTAGATATAACCGACGGCCAAAGTCAGTCTCCACATAACCATTGTCAGAGGCACTGCTTCGAACACTATTCATATAATTAAGCACTCCTGGATACCGCTCAAAATATGTATCAATATATTCTGCGGCTTGTTTACGTCCAATATTTAACTGTTTTGCCAATCCAAATGCAGACATGCCGTATATCAATCCAAAATTAATCGCCTTTGCACTCCTGCGCTGTTCAGTAGAGACTGACTCGAGATCGAGACCGAAAACCTCCGCAGCTGTGGCTTGGTGAATATCTTTACCCATGGCAAAAGCTGAAAGTAAGTTAGGGTCTTCTGATAAGTGTGCCATTATTCTGAGTTCGATTTGTGAGTAATCTGCCGCAACAATCTTACATCCGGGTGATGCTATAAACGCTTGGCGAACCCGCCTACCTTCAGAATTGCGTATGGGTATATTTTGAAGGTTCGGATCAGATGATGAAAGCCTACCCGTCGCTGTACCGGCCTGATGGTAAGATGTATGAATTCGTCCTGTTTTGGGATTTATCATAGTCGGCAGTTTGTCAGTATAAGTCGACTTTAACTTTGCCAATCCTCGATGCTCTAGAAGTACTTTTGGCAAGGGATAGTCAAGCGCCAACTCTTGAAGGACTTCTTCTTTGGTTGAAGGCGCGCCCTTTGCAGTCTTTTTTAAAATTGGAATTTCTAACTTAGTGAATAGTATTTCACCAATCTGTTTGGGAGAGGCTAAATTAAATTGCTGACCTGCAAGCTCCCACGCGTCGACTTCTAGCTCATTTATTCGCTGAGTTAGCTCAGAACTCTGCTGGAATAACAAAGTGTCATCAATAAGAGCACCCGTGCGCTCTATTTTTGATAAAATTGGGAGCAGCGGCATCTCTATATCTTTTAGTACGCAAGTCAGTGTCTCTTGTTCTTCAAGTTGAGGCCAAAGCACCTCATGTAGTCTAAGAGTTATATCTGCATCTTCCGCAGCATAAGGAGCAGCATGCTCTAATGCGACTTGGTTAAATGTTAGTTGTCCTACTCCTTTCCCCGCTATATCTGTGAATTTTGTAGTTATCTCATCAAGATATTTTTCAGCAAGGCTATCCATATCATGGCGGGTGGCAACTGAATCTACTACATATGACTCAAGCATAGTGTCAAATTCAATGCCGGCCAAAAATATGCCATGCTGAGCTAAAACACTCATATCATATTTGAGATTCTGACCAACCTTTTTTAAGTTTGGGTTCTCCAATATGGGCTTTAGCCTTTTCATTACCAAATCTTTGGCCAACTGCTTTGGCGCACCCAAATAATCATGGCCAAACGGAATATAGGCCGCTTGCCCGGCTGCAATTGCGAAAGAAATACCCACTAACTCAGCCTCCATATAATCTAAGCTAGTTGTCTCTGTGTCTACCGCAAGAAGATCAGCTCCTGTCAACTTTTCCAGCCAGATATCTAAATGGTCTTCTGTAACAATTATCTGATAGTCTTTTTGTATACAGATTTTTTTAGAAATGGCTTTAGGCTCAGACAGTTGAGAAGAGTCTATGTCTTCAATAACATGTTCTGTTACTCCTGTTGAGGAGAGGTCCGTCACCCAGGTTTTAAACTCCATCTCCGTAAATAAGGTTAATAGCTGGTTTTGATCTGGAGAGGCGTTTTGAAGTTCCGTGACACCAAGAGGCAACTTAACATCTGTCTTGATGGTTGCGAGCTCATAAGATAAATAAGCTAATTCTTTGTTCTCAACTAATTTGGCTGAGGTTGTTTTTGCTCCTCTAAATGATAATTCTGCGACCTCATCTAGTCTGTCATATATAGAATCTAACCCTCCAATACCTTGTAACAAAGCAAGAGCAGTTTTTTCGCCCACTCCGGGCACTCCTGGGATATTGTCTGACTTGTCTCCTAACAGTGCTAGGTAATCTATAATTAAATCAGGAGCAATACCAAATTTTTCACAAACTCCGTCTCGGTCTAATGAAGTGTCAGTCATTGTGTTTACTAAAGTGATATGCTCATCAACCAGTTGAGCGATATCTTTGTCACCAGTAGAAACAACAACAGGTAAATTTAACTTGGATGCTTCCATAGCCAATGTTCCGATAACATCATCCGCTTCTACACCATCAATAATGAGCATTGGTAGGCCCATAGCATCTATTATTTGGTGAATTGGTTCAATTTGAACGCGTAATTCATCAGGCATCGGTGGTCGATTCGCTTTGTACTCGCTGTACATGTCATCTCTGAAGGTTTTTCCTTTGGCATCGAATACAACTACTAAAGTACTGGATGGATAATCTTTCTGTAGCCGGCGCATCATATTAATAACGCCTTTCACTGCACCCGTAGGAAGACCCTTGCTATTTGTAAGAGGAGGAAGCGCGTGAAAGGCCCGATAAAGATAGGAGGATCCATCTACAAGCACAATTGGTATTTTCGACGTCATGATCTACCCAATTTCTCAAATTACTTTCAATGTTGTCAGAATAACCTATTTATTCAAATCAGGCTTTATTTGATGAAATGAAATCTTACAGCCCATTCCAATCCAAGTCATAGAGATTGAAGAAATATATAATAAATCTCAAGATTTGCGTCTGAAATAAGCAGAGGAAATTACACGTGCTTAACTATTATGTTATAGTATAACATACTGACAAAGCCCAAAAAGATCACATAATTTAATTTATGTAATAATATAACTTTATTTATAATGAGGCAGTCAATGCTCACCAATGCTCGTTTGTTTCAACAGTCATACCAACATCCTCAAAGCATTACTGCAGCTATCTCTCAAGCAAAATTGGTATGCGAAAGGAATAATGTCAGATTAACCTTGGCAAGGGAGGAGATTTTAAAAATAGTATGGCTAAGTCATCAGCCTCTTGGGGCTTATCAAATACAAGATGAACTATCGAAATTGCTTAGCAAAAAGATAGCGCCGCCTACTGTTTATAGAGCGCTAGCATTCTTGATAGATAATGGTTTAGTACACAAACTAACATCACTTAATGCCTATGTCGGATGCCCATTCCCAAATAGCGAGCACAGCAATATTTTTTTGATTTGTAAGGGCTGCAGAAAAGTTGCTGAGGTAGTACATCTTCCAACTAATGAAACGATTCAAGATGTATGCTCTAAAACCAAATTTGGTTTCGATGCACAACACATTGAGGTATTTGGTACATGCTCAAACTGTTCTAGCCATAGGGCCTAAGCAACGATCAGATTGATGGGAGCCGCCCAAGATTACTAGATTTTCCCCAAGCTTAGAGTCTAACGATTATGACTTAAACGATGCATAGATTGACCGCCACGTCTGCCGCAACATAATTTCTGAGTGAGGAGCCTTGAAAAAACCATGGTAATCGCCTTTTGGATTAACCAACACAATTTGTGAACTATGATCTACCGTGTAGTCATCTGCGCTCAAAGGTACCTTGTTATATGCAATATTTATTTCAGCCGTAAATCGGCGAATAAGATGCTTGTTGCCAGTTACACCAATAAAGTTATTATTGAAATAAGGCATATACTGGGAAAGTTTCTCGACCGTATCTCGCTCAGCATCAAGTGACACCATCACGATCTGTAAATTTTCTTTTTCGGCTTCCTTAAGCTTACTAAAAGTTTCATTTAGAGTAGCTAAAGTCGTAGGACAGACATCTGGGCAATTGGTAAAGCCAAAAAACAACATGCTCCACTTCCCTTTAAGCCTATCTTTGTTGAACTTATTACCAAACTGGTCTAACAGATCAAAATCACTAAAAATTCTTGGCGTATTCAATACAATTGCGCCATTCACCCGTAGCTCTTGTTCCGTCATAATGACAGGCTGATTCATTTTCCACACAAAGCCGGAAATGACCAATACGATAAAGCAGCATACGGCAATCACCGTTCTTCGAATTCCTGCCTGTTGATTACTCAATGACTCTTCTCCTAAGCGATTGGCAAATAAATAACGGTGTCTATCAAGTAATGATCTGCAAGCATGATGGCAAAGAGCGCCATAAGGTAGACGATGGAATACTGGAAAGTTTTCATACCCGAATCTCCTCCCTCACTTCGCAACATTACGACAGCCCAATACAAAAACCCTATCCCTAATAACAAAGACCCAGTTAGATAAAGCCAACCAAACATGCCTGTAAGATAGGGCATCGTGGTAACTACAATTAGAAGCAATGTATATAAAAGAATATTTATTTTTGTGTATTTCTCGCCATGTGTCACTGGCAACATTGGAATTTCCGCTTTAGCGTATTCCTCTTTTCTATGCACCGCTAACGCCCAAAAATGGGGAGGGGTCCAAGCAAAAATAATAAGAACCAGAAGGAGCGCGTTATAGTGGACCTCTCCAGTCACCGCCGTCCAACCCAGCAATGGAGGCGCGGCTCCTGCCAACCCCCCTATAACGATATTTTGAGGAGTAGCTCGCTTTAAAAACATCGTGTACACAAATGCATACCCCACTAAAGACGCAAGGGTCAACCAAGCAGTTAAAACATTAGTGAACACAAGCAAAACCGCCATACCTAGGAATCCCGTCGTCAGAGAAAATATAACTGCCTCTTGAGGTCCAAGCCTTCCTTGAGCTAAAGGGCGATTTATTGTTCTGGCCATCTTGTCATCAACATGCCGATCAACGATATGATTCACCACAGCTGCAGATCCTGCACAAAGAGCTATGCCAAGATTACCAAATAGCAATACTGTCATAGGAACCGCACCATCTGTAGACAACAACATTCCAATCAATGAAGTTAATATCATCAAGGCAACGACATTGGGCTTACAAAGCTCTAAATAATCTCGCCAGCTGGCTGATCCCGTGGTTACCTCACCTTGAGACATTAACATTAACTCCGAAAGATTTATCTATGACCTAATTCTCTTCTTTTAGCGGTCAGGAGAATATTTTAACAGATGTTTGAGATCATCAAGTAGCCCAGCCCCTTCGAACTCTTTAGTGTAGTAAAGAATAGCCTTTAAATCTGGTGTCACTACAAAATAACGTGCTTCTTGCAGATCCCAATCAGCCGAGCTCTCTGACACGGTCTGAGCAAACACATCGATATTATTGGGTAAGATAGTCAGGAAGGGGTGTTGCATTTTTATCAGCTCGAGACTTTCAGTATCCACTGTTGCCATGTCAGCAAGATAGACGCGTTCGACCCTCCGGGTTGATTTCCCCAGAAGCATATGTACCTGACGGCTATTAAACAACATGTCTTCGCATACGTTATCGCAGCCAGCTCCACCCGCAATAACAATCTTCCACTTTGGTTTCTCCGTTACTTCCACCCCAGAGAGCAATGGCGCAAAGTCTAATGTTGGCTTTACCAATTCTCCCAGATTAGTTGTTCCCATAATCGAAATCATCTGTTGTCGTTGCAACTCTGTCTTGGGGACCATCCAAAAGCCCGCCAAAATAACGCCGCCCACAATCAATAGCATGAGCCAGATTTGATACTGAAACCCACGTTGCTGTTTAGTAATATTTGTCGTCTCTACCATTACATCTTCCCTTAATATTTTGGCGGTTTAGCCTTTCGATTTATTCCAACTACCAACATTAGAATTAGCAACTAAAGTCATAATTAATAGCACTATCGCCATAACAAACCATTGAACGGCATAGCCAGTGTGCTTCTCTGGCTGAACTGCAACCGTAACCCAACCAGTATCAAGAGCTCCAGGAGAATCTCTATCAAGTCTTAACTGATAGGCAAAGAATTCATCACCAAACAACTCTTTCGCTCTATCCGTGGATATCCAGCCTACGCGGCTAGGCCACTCTTTAATTTTACTGATCCCGTCATCTAAACGATATCCACCTTGAAGATTGCGATATAGCGTTCCGCGCAATTGAAGATCGCCTTTCATACTGTTTATGCTAGGTAATATACGCCTATCAAGGGATGCAGGAACCCAGCCTCGATTAACCAACACTAGCTGTTGCTTTCCCTTGGAATAAAACTCAGAGACTGTCATGGCCTCAACCACCTCATAACCAGGTTTGCCATATTTAACACGATTATCGAGGAAGACTCGTCGCTCTCCATCCAATTTGCCAGTCAACCAGATAGATCGATATTGATGATTTCTCTCCACCGTTAAATCCTCAAATGTAGCCGGAGGAAGTTGCTGGTTGAGGTTAAACTCCTTGAGAATTTCTCTCTTTTCTTCTGCACGTTCGAGCTGCCAAAATCCTAATGCAATAAGTAGCGGAAACAACAGTAATGAAAACACTACAATCTTAACATTAGGTTGCCACTCAAATATTTTTCCAGAAACCTGGGGGTCTTGCTTCATTTATGTTTAAATCTCCTCATCATTAGAGAGACATAACCCATGCTATTCAAATCAATCATCGTTGTTCTTTTTATAGGCATGTTAATCAGTCTTTTTGCCGCATTACGCTTTCTCGTCAAAGATTTAGGTGCCCCAAAACGACGAGTGATGAAAAGCTTAAGGCTCCGAGTCACCATGGCTGTTCTTCTTATCGTCACTGTTCTTATCGGAGCTTTCACTGGCCAAATCGGCAACCAAGCTCCTTGGGACAAAAAACTTGGTGATCAATCGGCAAGGTCATCTCCCAAACCGGATATCGAACCATAATTATAGCCACAGATGAAAACGGCCAGGATTAGCCCGGCCGTTTCTTCAATCAAATCTTAATTCTAGTCAAAAACATAAACTATGAAGAAGAGACCGATCCAAATAACATCAACAAAGTGCCAATACCAGGCTGCCGCCTCAAACCCGAAATGATCTGTCTCATTGAAGTGTCCTTTCAGGCCTCTCAAGAACGATATTAGTAACATAATGGTCCCAAGAGTAACGTGAGCTCCATGAAACCCAGTCAGCAAGAAGAAGGTTGTACCATAGATTCCTGAATCAAGAGTTAGCCCCAGCTCTTTATAAGCGTGGACATATTCCTCCGCCTGGAGTACTAAGAACACACCACCCAAAAATACAGTGAGGCCTAACCATCTTATAAATGCCTGTCGATTGCCGTCTTTTAGCGCATGATGTGCTTTGTCTACAGTTAGGCTGGAGCTTATCAAAACAATTGTATTGTAGAGTGGTAGCCAAGAGCCCAACCTCTCCCAGCCTGGGAAACTCATTGCTTCTTGAGGCCCAACAAATTTAGCCCCTTCAGCATTTACTGTTTGGTCTGGGGTAATCAGCGGAGGCCAAGTAGGATCATACTCATTCCATAAATGTGTTGCATTGGCGATAGCGGCATCAGTGGCGGTATCATCAAACACGCCTATCGCAGCTTCTCCCCCAAGCCAGGGGCCAACTAACACTCTGACATAAAATAGAGAGCCAAAGAAACAGACAAAGAACATAAGCTCAGAAAATATAAACCAGTACATCCCAAGTACATAAGAATATTTTAGTTGATCACTTACGATTCCCTGAGTATTCTCCTCAATTACAATACTCCACCATTTATACATCACAGCCGCCATGATAGCCGTACCAATTAAGAAAACAGTTGAGGTCCCACCTTCAATGACCCAACTCGCGGCGCCAAAGGCCATAGTGCCCATGCCTAGTGCAGCGGCTAGTGGAAGCTTACTTTGCTCAGGAACGTAATAACTACCCTCAGTTGACATTATTTGTCTCCATTACTGTAATTGCGATACCTGAACAGGAACGCGATCGGTTATATCAAAAATAGTGTATGACAGGGTCACCGTGTTAACGCTTGCCGGCAAGTCCGGATCGATAATAAATACGACTGCTAACTCCGCGTCCTCTCCTGCAGCAAGTGGCTGGTTATTAAAACAAAAACACTCTGTTTTCAGAAAGTAATCTGCAGCATTGTTAGGAAGAACATTTGGAATAGCCTGTCCCACCATATCCTTTCCGGTAAGATTTTTAGCAAAAAAAACGATCTCTTTGGATTCGCCGGGATGCACCAAAACTTTGTGCTCAACCGGATAAAAATCCCACGGCATAGTAGCGTTATTCGTAGCCACGAACTGCACTTCTACTTGCCGAGAAGTATCTACTGTGATTTCTGTCGCAGTATATGCACCACCAGTTTTACCGCCAATTCCTGTTATCTCACAAAACAAGTCATAAAGAGGGGGTAAAACGAATATGGCGAACATAAACATCGCTATTGCGCCGATGATTGACCTAATCAACACGCCTCTGTGAGATGAGTAGTTCGCCATTACAATCAGACCTTATTTGACTATTGGCGGAGTGGAAAAGGTATGGAATGGAGCAGGAGTTGGAAGCGTCCACTCAAGCCCTTCAGCACCTTCCCAAACTTTAGGATCATCAATTGGCTTGCCCCAACCAATCGTCCGAATGACATTGAACAAGAACAACAGCTGCGCGCCACCATACATAAACGCTCCGATACTAGATACCATATTCCAGTCAGCAAACTGCAAGCCGTAGTCAGAGTACCTTCTCGGCATACCCGCTAGTCCGAGGAAGTGCTGGGGCATAAATGTGATGTTAAACGCAATGAATGCAATCCAAAACTGAAGCTTACCCATCGTCTCGTCATACATTTTTCCACACCACTTCGGAAGCCAATAGTAAACCGCCGCTGTTCCACTAAACACCGCTCCAGCAACCATAACATAGTGGAAGTGGGCGACCACAAAGTACGTATCATGGTACTGCGTATCAGCCGCTGCGATGGACAACATCATTCCTGTGAATCCGCCAAATGTGAATAAGATCACAAAAGCAATACTAAATAGCATTGGCGTCTCGAAGGTTAGCGCTCCCTTGTACATCGTAGTGACCCAGTTAAAGACTTTCACGCCAGTTGGCACAGCAATTAACATCGTAGCGTACATGAAGTAAAGCTCTCCAGCTATTGGCATACCTACCGTAAACATGTGATGCGCCCAAACGATAAAAGATAGGAAGGCAATAGATGCCGTGGCATATACCATCGAAGAATAACCAAATAATGGCTTACGACTAAAAGTAGGAATAATCTGAGAAACCACCCCAAATGCTGGAAGGATGATTATATAAACTTCTGGGTGTCCAAAGAACCAGAAAACATGCTGGAATAAGACTGGATCCCCGCCACCAGCTGCATCAAAGAAACTGGTACCGAAATTAATGTCCATCAACATCATAGTAACTGCACCTGCTAGTACTGGCATTACAGCCACCAAAAGAAACGCAGTGATTACCCATGTCCAAACAAATAGTGGCATCTTCATGTAGGTCATGCCAGGAGCCCGCATATTCATAACGGTCGCTATGATATTGATCGATCCCATTATTGAAGATGCTCCCATAATATGGACGCCAAAAATAAAGTAGTTAACCGTGTCAGGAGCGTAAGTGGTGGACAATGGAGCGTAAAACGTCCATCCAAAATTTGGACCGCCACCCTCCATAAATAACGTCGCTACTAAAATCGCAAATGCAAAAGGTAGGATCCAAAAGCTAAGATTATTCATGCGAGGCAATGCCATATCTGGGGCACCAATCATCATCGGAATCATCCAATTCGCCAAGCCAACAAAAGCAGGCATAATGGCTCCAAATACCATTACCAAACCATGCATTGTAGTCATTTGATTGAAGAATTCTGGCTGTATCAGCTGCATACCTGGTTGAAATAGCTCAGCTCTAATTATCATCGCAAATGCTCCACCAAGTAGGAACATAGCGAAACTGAACCACAGGTAAAGAGTACCAATATCTTTGTGGTTAGTACTGAAGAGCCAGCGGCTGAAAAAGTTTTGAGAGGGTCCGTGTGCCATTTAAAAATCTTCCTCTATTGAGATTGTTTGTAGTTCAGAATATCCAGAGGCTGAACGATATCATCCATATCATTTCCCCATGAATTTCGCTTGTAATGAATCACAGCAGCCAGATCTACTTCTGAAAGCTGATCCGCAAAAGACTGCATGGCAGACCCTGCAACTCCATTGATCAGAATTCCTATATGTCCCTCAACAGGGCCTGTGACGATAGAACTCCCTATTAAGGACGGGAAGATACCTGCTATTCCCTGGCCCTCAGATTGATGACAACCAGCACAGGAAACTGAATAAACCGCTTCTCCTTTAGCCATAAGTTCTTGGTTTGTCCATTGCTTACCAATCGTTGACTTATAGAGCACTGCCTCTTCTTTTTTGCCCGCCAGCCAAGCTTCATAATCGGCCTCTTCTTTGACCTCCACAACAACCGGCATCCGTGAATGATCCTTCCCACACAACTCCGTGCAAGCACCGACATAGGTACCCGGCTGATCTGTTTTTGCCCAAGCCGCTGTGAATAGCCCAGGAATGGCATCTCTTTTAACTGCAAAATCAGGAACCCACCAGCTATGGATAACATCATTGCCCGTGATTAAAAATCTGACCTTCTTGTTAGTTGGAATAACTAAGGGCTGCGTAACCTCTCTTAGATAGTGCTCTCCTTTAGGCTCACGGCCATACTGCTCATCCTGAGACGTGCGAAGCTCACTCATGAACTTTATATCTTCTCCGATGTACTCATACTGCCACTTCCACTGGTAACCAGTAACCTTAATGTCGATATCAGGATTTTCAGTATCATAAACCTTCAACAGAGCGGTGGTTGCAGGGACGGCCATCACGATTAGAATGAGAGCTGGCACGATTGTCCATAGAATTTCGACGGTTAAGTTCTCGTGGAAATTGGCGGCCTTAACGCCGCGAGACTTTCTGTGAGCGAACATTACATAAAACATGAAGCCAAAAACTAGAACTCCAATGACTGTGCAAATCCACATCATTATCATATGAATGTCGTAAGCCGCCTGACTAACCTCTGTAACTCCACGAGGCATATTTAGATTCCAAGTTGCCTCTTCAGCTCCCAAGGTGCCAGAAAGTGGCAGTGAGATAACTGAAGTCATTAGGCCCAAGAAAAGCGCTTTCGCTCTTTTCAACATCGCTTGATTCTCCGTGGTGATTCAAAAACAATTTTTTTTACTAGCGTTTCACGCTAAAGGCAAGTTACCGCCTAAGTTTACGCGGCGAGATTGTAACAAAAGCGTATACGTTTCACTAGCAACAAAACGATCAAATTCAACCATTTCAATCAAATTTGTAACGTTTTTATATAAGAAGGAATTATGTCGAGTATTCAGGCTTTCGGATCTAAAATCCGAACCCGGGTTGTCTCATTTCTAATTTGATCTTCGGTGGTATTTACGCGAGTTTGAATTTCTTTCGGAGACGATGCCAATCTTAGCTTATCTTTGAACCCACAGCTAACGCATTCACGGTAATCCTCGCCGTCTATGGAGAACGCCATCATCTTGTCCATTACTGAACATTTTGGGCATACAACTCCAGCTATAAATCGTTTTTTAGTTGAAAAGACCATGCATTCAGAACCACAATAAGGCTTCTCATTATATACGGTATACCCAAAAATGGATCATTCAATCCGCTCTCATAACGGTATTTTCCCGACTTTAAGCAAGGGAGTCTACGTGGATCAATCAGCCACGGTTATAGGTGAAGTTTATCTGGGAGAGAACTCCTCAGTATGGCCAGGCGCAGTAATTCGAGGAGATATGCACCACATTTCAGTTGGAGCAAGATCTAACATCCAAGATAATGCAGTTCTGCACATAACTCATCCATCTTCCTTTAATCCAGATGGCTGGCCACTTAAGATTGGTGAAGATGTTATTGTTGGTCATGGCGCTATCGTACATGGATGCGACATTGGAAATCGCGTTTTAATTGGAAACGGAGCGATTATCAATGATGGTGTAATTGTGGAACATGAGGTTATCGTAGGGTCAGGCTGCGTAGTGCCGCCCGGTAAAACTTTAAAGAGCGGCTTCGTTTATGTAGGCAATCCGTGCAAAAAACTAAGGGAAATTACTCCTAGTGAGAGAGAATTTTTTACCTATTCAGCTGCAAACTATGTGAAATTAAAAAATAAATACCTAACTCAACGTTAACGACAATAACGCTAAAGACTCTCTCTAATTAACCCAATTATAGGTTTAGTGTCAGGCCTCATACCTCGCCAAATTGAGAATGATTCTGCAGCTTGCTCAACCAACATCCCAAGTCCATCAGCTGTAATGGCGCCATGATTTTTTGCTTCCTGCATAAATGGCGTGGCCTCTGCTCCATACATCAAATCGTAACAATAATTTGGCTTGCCGCGAAATAAACTTGCTGGCAGAGAAAGATGATCCCCACACATGCTTGTACTCGTCCCATTAATTATTACATCAAATTCCTGACCCTCAAGCATATCCAGAGCACAACCAATGAGGTATCCAGACTCTGAGAATTGTTTAGCTAACCGCAGGGCTTTGTCCACTGATCTGTTGGCTATCACAATATGCTGAGGTTGCAAGTCTAAAAGCGGCTCGAGGATTCCTTGAACTGCTCCTCCAGCACCTAGTACTAATAATCTTTTTGCCTTAATTTCCCAGCCCAAGTTGTTCAAGATATCATTTGCCAGCCCAATTCCATCAGTATTGTCACCAGTGATTGAACCATCTTGCTCAAGGATTAAAGTATTCACGGCTTTAGCTGCAGTCGCACGAACAGTAGTTCTTGATGCGTAGTCAAAGGCGTCTCGCTTAAAGGGCACAGTTACGTTGAGGCCTTGGCCGCCTTCAGCAAAAAACGTGTCTGCTGCCTTATCAAAACCATCAATATCCGCCAGAATTGCAGAGTAATGGAGATCTTGCGCGGTTTGTTTAGAGAACATCGCGTGAATTTGAGGCGACTTACTATGGGAGATTGGATTCCCTACGACTGCATATTTACAGATTGTCATAGCCAGTCTCGCTTAATTAAATACCGCTCATATAGCTCAGCCTCGGGCGTACTAGAATCAGGAGTCCAGTTATATTCCCATCGAGCCATCGGTGGTAGAGACATCAAGATAGATTCTGTTCGCCCTTCACTTTGCAATCCAAACAAAGTGCCTCGATCATGCACCAAGTTAAACTCCACATAACGACCTCGTCGATATAGCTGAAATTGCCTCTCTCGCTCACCGAAATGTTTTTCACTTTGCTTATGAAGAATAGGGGTATATGCAGGAACAAAGGAATCTCCCACGCTCCTCAAAAATGCAAAACTCTGTTGAAACCCTAATTCATTAAAATCATCAAAAAATAAACCTCCTACCCCTCTTGCTTCTTTGCGGTGAGGCAAGTAAAAGTATTGATCGCAGTTATCTTTTAGGCGAGCATATAAATCTTGGCCAAAAGGATCACAAGCAGCTTTTGCCGTGCGATGCCAGTGACAACAGTCTTCCTCATTTCCATAATATGGCGTTAAATCATAGCCTCCCCCAAACCACCATACTGGTTCGAATTTGTTACTTTCAGCGACAAAAAATCTTACGTTTAGATGAGCCGTGGGTGCATAAGGGTTTTGGGGATGAACAACTGCTGATATGCCCATTGCTTCCCATTTGCGACCTGCAAGCTCAGATCGACCAGCGAGGGCGGCAGGTGGAAGTTGGTCGCCAAAAACATGCGAAAAGTTAACTCCTCCTTTTTCAATGATGGAGTCTTCCGAAATAACTCGACTGATACCACCACCGCCTTCATTTCGGCTCCAAGTATCTTGCAGCCAAGCCGCTTCGCTCGCCTGTAAAGATGAACAAATACTATTTTGAAGGCTCAGGAGATAGTCATTAACTGCTTGCTTATCAATCAATAGTCATCTATCCGTTACGGATAACCTCCCCTGTCACTAAATCTATAATTTCACTTACAGAGCCCGCAGAATCGACAGCCCCAGAAATGATAAAAGAGAGCTTATTTAGAAAATAACTCTCAACATCTTCAAGTGTTTCTGCAGCCGGACAATTTTGTGTGTTAGCAGACGTTGACACTATGGGCCCGCCAAAAAGATCACAAAGCCTAGAGCATAACGGATGTTGGGTAATCCGCAGCGCGAGAGTCTTATTCTCTCCTACTATCCAGCGAGGAGCTGCACCGTTATCTGGAACAAGCCAAGTCGTCGGTCTTTCGCGCTTCGTCTTGAATAATGATATTTGCGAATGATTAAGGCTTGCAGTAAAAGGAGCAAATTGATCCGCATCACTACCAATTAATATCAGTCCTTTCTTCACTGCCCTATGCTTTAAGGCCAATAATTTATGGACTGCTGCTTCTAACGTTGGATCACAACCCAAACCCCAAACCCCTTCTGTGGGATAGGCAATAACGCCGCCGTTACGGATAATATCTGCGGCATGAGCAAGCTGACGATCGCTATTAATAGCTGTCACAAGGATTAGCTATTGTTCAGCTTTTCCTGAAGTGCCGCGTCTTTCGCGATTATTGCAGCAGCATTAGCGGCGCGCTCTGCTATAAGCCTCTGATGCATTGTCGAGTCGGAAACCCCAATAATTTGTGCAGCCAAATACGCGGCATTTCTAGCACCAGCTTTGCCAATTGCCACTGTAGCGACAGGAATACCACCTGGCATTTGAACGGTGGAAAGCAATGCATCAAGGCCGTCTAAGGATCCATTAATAGGTACTCCGATAACAGGCTTTAATGTTGTAGCTGAGACCGCTCCAGCCAAATGAGCTGCCATTCCAGCTGCGCAAATAAATGCGGCGCAGCCACGGTCATCGGCATCTGTAACAAAGTTGTGCGTCGCTTCAGGGGTACGATGAGCAGAGGTCACCTTTACCTCAAATGGGATTTCAAACTTCCTCAATATTTCAAAACTTGCCTCCATCACAGGAAGATCTGAATCAGAGCCCATCAAAATTGCAACAAAAGGTTTTTTCATGAGTATATTACCGTTATTAATAATTCGGCAGACTACCGCAATGATGGCCGTACTGCAACTCATGCAAGGGTTTGAGCCCTTTATATATAGTGTCTTTCGTTCAAAAATTTAGCTTTTTAATTTAGATCAAGTGCATTCAAAATTTACGTCAAGATTTCCTCCATTTTTTCACTCCAACCTCCAATAGTGGTAAACGAACTTGATGGTGTATACTTAGGGCCAAATTTTATTGCATGGTTTGCCACCGTTGTTGAGTAAGCTTCACGACATGTAGGGCATACAATCACAAAAGACGCTATGGCTATTCTTCCTATTCTTAAGTATCCGGACCCAAGGCTTCGAAACAAGGCGAGGGAGGTCCAAACTGTAAATAAAAAAACTCAATCTCTCATAGATGATATGTTCGAGACCATGATTGACGCCAAAGGAATAGGGCTTGCAGCAACTCAGGTCGATGTTCATAAAAGAGTCATCGTAATGGATCTCTCAGAGGATCGTTCTGACCCACGTGTTTTTATCAACCCCTCTATTGAGGTGCTGGATGAGACCACTCAGCCGTATGATGAGGGGTGCCTTTCTATCCCTGGAGTATACGAGACAGTTGAGCGTCCAAATCATGTAATGATTACAGCCACGGATAGAAATGGAGATATTTTTAACGAGGAAGCAACAGGGCTTCTCGCTGTCTGCATTCAGCACGAGATAGATCATCTTGACGGTAAGTTATTCGTGGATTACTTATCAAATTTGAAACGTCAGCTCATCCGCAAAAAAATGAAAAAAATATAGTGAAGGGATCATAATAACGTGCGGGTTATTTTCGCTGGGACACCCGAATTTGCCGCTACTCATCTACTATCTTTGATAAATGATGATGCTCAGGAAGTTGTGGCGGTCTACACGCAGCCTGACCGCCCAGCTGGGCGAGGTAAAAAACTAACCTCAAGTCCCGTAAAATTATTAGCTCTTCAGTATGGAATCCCAATTTATCAACCATCCTCTCTAAATAACGAAACTGCACTATCTGATTTGGCAGCTTTGAAGGCTGATATAATGATTGTTGTTGCCTATGGCCTTCTTCTGCCTCAAAGTGTTCTGAGTATTCCTTGCTACGGATGCATAAATGTTCACGCCTCTGTTCTGCCCAAATGGCGAGGGGCAGCACCAATTCAACGCGCCATAGAAAATGGGGACCAAGCAAGTGGCATAACAGTGATTCAAATGGATGCTGGTCTTGATACTGGAGCGATGTTGTCAGTTTCACATTGTAATCTTGATGAAAATGAAACAAGTGCATCCCTACATAACAAGTTAGCTCTACTTGGTTCGAATTCTTTGACATCAACTCTTAAAAAAATTCAAGATCAGACTGCTGTAGGCATCGCCCAAGATTCCGATTTCAGCTCGTATGCTAGCAAAATTAAGAAATCTGAAGCTTTAATAAATTGGTCTGAATCCGCGTATATTATTGAGCGCAAAGTTCGAGCCTATAATCCATTCCCAGTATCATTTTCAATACTGGATGGTCTTCGCATAAAAATATGGTCAGCAACTGGGCAAGAAAAAGAGGGGTCAGGAGAGAGTGGTGAAATTATTTCAGCAACAGCCAGAGGGTTGGAAATAAAATGTGGCCAGTACTGCCTGCTAATTCATGAGCTTCAATTGCCTGGCAAAGCTAGGATGGCAGTCTCTGAGGTACTAAAGTCAAAAGCACTACTTTTCAGCCGTGGTAAAATATTCAGTGGCTAAAACTAGTAGCTCCGCATACAAAAATACTCGTGCCGCAGCGGCAGTCGTCATTGCATCAGTTTTACGAGGTAAGTCTCTCTCCGCCTTGCTTCCTGAATATTCATTAGGAATTCCTGAAAAAGAGCGATCACTTTTTAAAGAACTATGTTTTGGAAGCCTACGTTGGTATCCCCAAATTGCCATCTTGTTAAAGGAACTTTTAGAGAGGCCACTTAAACAGAAAGATATGGAAGTTCAAGGGTTGCTTGTACTTGGAATATATCAGCTTCTTTATATGCGAATTTCTCAGCATGCTGTTGTAAACGAAACTGTTGCATCAGCTAAAAGTATAAATCGACTTTGGGCAAAAGGACTTATAAACGGTGTATTGAGACGATTTCAAAGGGAGCGAGAATCCCTGCTAGAAAACTTTTCAAATAATAGGGTGTTCCAAGCAGCTCATCCAAAATGGTTGTTGGAAAAGCTTGATTCAGCCTGGTCTAAAGCGTCCGTTGAAGAAATTATTATTGGAAACAATACTCAGGCCCCTATGATATTGAGGATCAATCAAAAACAATATTCCAGAGAAAAGTATCTTGGACTCCTCAATAATGCAGACATCGCTGCAGAGTCTTCCTCTATCAGTGAATCTGGTATCAAGCTTGATTCCGCTGTCGATGTTGGGAATTTACCCGGATTTGAATCAGGTGCATGTAGTATTCAAGATGAAGCTGCCCAACTTGCAGCTGGATTATTAGAGCTGAGACCTCGCCAAACCGTGCTAGATGCTTGCTGTGCTCCCGGAGGAAAAACATGCCATATTTTAGAGTCCGAGCCAGACCTGCAATCCTTGCTCGCTATTGATTCAGAAACTCAACGGTTGCGAAAGGTGGCAGATAACCTATCTCGTCTTGATTTGCAGGCACAACTGCTTGCAGCAAAAGCAGAGAATCCTGAGGACTGGTGGAATGGCAACCATTTCGATCGAATTTTACTCGATGCTCCCTGCTCGGCTACAGGGGTAATTCGTCGCCATCCAGATATCAAAATACTGCGCAAACCAACAGATATTGATAAGCTTATCAAAATCCAACTTTCTCTCCTTGAAGGGTTATGGAAAACGTTGGCGAATGAGGGCATTTTGGTCTATGCCACATGCTCAATTCTTCCTGAAGAGAACGACGAGGTCATTAAAGCATTTATTGAATCCCAGCAAGATGTTGCGATAATGGAGATAAAGGAATGTTGGGGTAAAAAAACTGAGTATGGAAGACAATTATTTCCAACTGTGTCTGGCCATGACGGTTTTTATTATGCAAGGCTTAAAAAATTGGGGTGATCAGTCTTAGTGCTGGTGAACTTGGAATTATAATGAAGATAATTATAGTAGGTGCGGGTCAAGTAGGTGCTACGCTGACCGAAAATTTGGTTCGCGAGTACGCAGATATAACACTTATTGATATAAGTGCAAAAGCCCTCAGATCTCTTCAAGATCGTTTGGATATCCGAACAGTTGTTGGCACTGGGTGTCATCCTGATGTCCTTGTAAAAGCTGGAATAGAAGACGCCGACATGCTGGTTGCAGTTACCAGTAGTGATGAGATAAACATCATTGCCTGCCAAGTTGCCTATTCCCTTTTTCACACTCCGACGAAAATTGCTCGAGTACGAGCTCACAATTACACTAATCCGAAATACAATAATCTTTTATTTAATGACAAAAATATGCCTGTCGATGTGATGATAACTCCAGAGCAGGCGGTAACTGATCATATCTACAAATTAGTGAATCAACCGGGGGCGCTACAAGTCCTAGACTTTGCTGATGGGGTGATCCAGCTAGTGGGTTTGCGTGCGGTCAAAGACAGTCCTTTAGTGGGACAGGAACTGCGTGCCTTAAAAGAACATATTCCCAAAGCAGACGCGCGCGTTGCAGCCATTTACCGTAAAGACCGCCCGATTTTCCCGGTGGGCGATACGGTGATTGAAGATGGTGATGAAGTATTCTTCATTGCTGCAAAAAAGAATATCCGTAAAGTCATGAGTGAATTACGTCGGCTAGAAAAACCATATCACCGGCTGGTTATCGCTGGCGGAGGCAATATTGGATTTCGCCTGAGCAAGTCTTTGGAGCAAGACCACAATATAAAAATAATTGAATACTCAGCCGAACGAGCCTCATATTTGTCCGAAAAATTAGATCGGGCTGTCGTTCTGAACGGATCAGCAACTGATCAAGAACTATTGCTCGATGAAAATATAGAAAAGACTGATGTTTTCCTTGCGCTAACAAATGATGACGAAGTTAACATCATGGCTTCCTTATTAGCAAAACGTCTTGGTGCAAAGAAAGTCATGACACTGATTAATAATCCAGTCTATGCAGATTTAATGCAAGGAGGTGCAATTGATATCGCTATTTCGCCACAGCAAGTTACTACGAGTTCTCTACTTACTCATGTTCGACAGGGCGATACTGTTGGGGTGCATTCTCTTCGGCGAGGTGCCGCGGAAGCGTTAGAATTTATCGTTCATGGGGACGCAAAGTCATCAAAAGTGGTGGGACGAGCTATTGAGGATATCAAATCGCCTCCAGGCTCAACACTGGCTGCACTTGTCCGCAACGGAGAGGTTATTATCGCCCATCATGACACAGTCATTGAAAACGAGGATCACGTAATCGTTTTTGTAGTTGATAAAGAAAATACAAAAGCCGTAGAAAAACTATTCGCGGTCGGTTTCACCTTCTTCTAAGGCACTTTTCCCTATGCATATTGCAGTGATAGCGAGAGTTCTAGGAATGTTGCTGATGATATTCAGCTTCACCATGCTATCTCCCATTATTGTTTCTTCAATTTATGGTGAGCTAACTTCCTCCACATTTTTAATTGCTTTTGCAATTACTTTGCTTTCTGGCTTGTTATTTTGGCTGCCAGCGATGAGGAAAAAAGGCGAATTGAGAACAAGAGATGGCTTTTTTGTTACTGTGTTTTTTTGGCTTGTCCTCAGCACTTTTGGTGCGTTACCTTTATGGCTGTCAGATGCTCTCCAGTTGTCATTTGTTGATTCCCTTTTTGAATCTGTTTCTGGCCTTACAACTACCGGTGCGACAGTAATATCCGGACTTGATACCCTACCTAAATCAATTCTGTTTTATCGCCAGCAATTACAGTGGCTGGGAGGCATAGGTATTGTCGTAATAGCTGTGGCTATTCTTCCGATGCTGGGAATTGGTGGCATGCAAATGTATCGTGCAGAAACTCCAGGCCCTTTGAAAGATTCGAAGCTTACTCCAAGGATTGCCGAAACTGCCAATGTACTATTCAAAATATATCTAACAATAACCATTTTATGTGCCTTGGCTTATAACCTGGCCGGCATGTCTGTGTTTGATGCGATAAGCCATAGTTTTTCTACTGTCGCTATCGGTGGATTTTCAACCCACGATGAAAGCATTGGCTTTTTCAATAGTGATCTGATTATGGGTATCTGTGCCTTCTTTATGGTGGTGTCAGGTCTTAATTTTGCCCTTCACTATTTGGCTTGGCATAACCGTCGTTTAAGTTTTTATTGGGCAGACCCAGAAGCAAGAATGTATATTTATTTGCTGATTTTTGGAATGGCAGTTACGTGTCTTTATCTGTATTTCAGTGGCACCTATGACTGGGAATCTAGTGTGAGCCTTGGCGTTTTCCAATTGGTATCCATAATGACCACAACGGGATTTACAACAACGGACTTCAACTCTTGGCCAACCTTTCTCCCCTTCTTTTTAATCTTCCTATCTTTCTTTGGTGCCTGCGCAGGATCCACCGGAGGAGGAATTAAAATTGGCCGAATGCTGATTATGGCGCAGCAAGGCATTCGAGAGGTATATCGCTTAATACATCCAAACGCGCTTTTACCAATTAAGATACAAAACCAACGCATTCCAGATAGGGTGGCGGATGCGATCTGGGCCTTCTTTGGGGTCTATCTGGCGGTTTTTTATATCATGGTACTTCTTCTACTGGCCTCAGGCCTTGATTTTGTCACAGCTTGGTCGGCGACAGCGGCAGCCCTAAACAATCTAGGACCTGGATTAGGCTCAGTAGCAACTAACTATGCGGATATAGGAGTGTTTGCAAAGAGCGTACTCTGCTGGGGCATGTTACTTGGTCGTTTAGAAATCTTTACTCTGCTAGTTTTGTTCATGCCCACATTTTGGAAGAATTAAAAATTAGTCTGGCCCTCCTTCCTCAATTTAAGCTGACTATTCATCACCTTCCTTTCTAGCTTGATAGTAGGCCTCTTCAGAAATTTTATGGTACTCCGTAGCCTGCCGTTGGAAAGATTTTACAGACTCAGCAATTCTTCTAGCAATATCGGAGTCTTCACTCAGCTCCTCAAGCATTTCTGCAGCAATTCCACGCAGTTCCGTCACAACCTCGTCTGGCAATTTCCTGAGTTGTACGCCATGAGTCTCAACCAAGGTAATCAACGCTTCGTTGTTCCTTGCAGTATATTCATCTAGCATATCCTGATTCACTGCCCTCGCAGCAACTTCAACGATGGCTTGCAAGTCTTCGGGTAACTCCGAGTATGCATCTTTGTTTACAATTAACTCTAGGGTTGGGCCAGGCTCATGCCATCCAGGGTAGTAGTAGTACTTGGCGACCTGATGAAAACCAAAGGCAATATCATTGTAGGGGCTCACCCACTCAAGTGCATCAATCACTCCTGTTTGCATCGCAGTATAAAGCTCGCCACCTGAGATAGTCACCGATACTCCTCCTGCTCTACTGATAACATCTCCCCCTAATCCGGGAATACGCATTTTCAGACCCTTTATGTCCTCCATAGAATTAATTTCTCGATTAAACCAACCCGCCATTTGAACGCCTGTGTTACCAGCAGCAAAGGGAATCAAATTAAATTCATTATAAAGTTCCCGCCATAACTCTAAGCCCCCACCATAGTGCAGCCAGCCGTTCATTTCCTGGGCATTCAAACCAAAAGGTATCGATGTAAAAAATGCGGTGGCTTTAGATTTGCCCGTCCAATAATAAGATGCCCCATGTCCCATTTCAGCTGTCCCTTGAGATACCGCATCAAAAACCTCAAAGGCTGGAACCAACTGCCCGGCGCCAAAAACTTTTACCTTTAGGCGGCCGCCGCTCATTGCTTCCACTTTTTCTGCAAAATTTTCTGGCGCCAAGCCCAGTCCTGGATAATTTTTTGGCCATGTCGTAACCAGCTTCCATTCAAAAGTCTCTTTGCTGGCCTCCGCAGTTGCTATGCCTGTTTGATCAGCGGCTTTGTCGCATCCGATCAAAAATAAAGTCACCAACATAGTCAATAAAATACGCATTAGTTTTACCTCTATTAATTTTATATTTGATTCTAAACTGCAGCGAGATTAGCTGAAGCAAGAATTAGTATCTTTGTACCTACCTGTTCGAAACTAACATGCACCCTCGCTCTAGGGCCATTGCCTTCAAAGTTAAGAATAACACCCTCGCCATATACCTTGTGGTTAACCTGCTGACCAAGCTGGAATCCAGTATTATCGCCCTGATCGCTTTGAATACTGCTAGCAGCATAGCTAGTCGGCCTGGCGATTGTATTATGAATACGAACCTCTTCAATTACCTCTTTTGGAATATCTCTTACAAACCTGGAGACGGAGTTGAAGGACTCGCTGCCATAAATGGATCGACTTTCAGCAAACGTGAGATAGAGTTTTTGCATCGCCCTAGTAATGCCCACATAGGCCAACCGGCGTTCTTCTTCTAGCCGACCGGGTTCGTCTAAAGACATCTTGTGCGGAAATAAATTTTCCTCCATCCCAGCAATTAATACCAATGGAAACTCTAAACCTTTGGCGCTGTGCAAAGTCATCAATTGGACCGCATCCTGATCCTCGTCAGCTTGACGGTCTCCAGCATCCAACGCAACTTGATCTAAAAACTGTGGCAAAATTGGGATGTCTCTGTCCTCCGCTTCGAACGCTCTACAAGCACTTATGAGCTCCTCTAGGTTTTCTACTCTTGCCTGGCCCCGCTCGCCTTTCTCTCGTCGATGCATCTCAATTAAACCACTAAACTGAATAGCATTTTCGGCTTGCTCAGCTAACGGCAGCTCTTCAAGCTGACCACTCATGTCATTTATAAGCTCAAGAAATGCTGTAACTGCATTAGTCGCTCGAGCAGTAAGATGTTTTTCAGATACCACCAGACTAGCAGCTGACCATAGGGTTGTGTTGTTTCCCCTAGCCAATTCACGAATTAGTTCTAATGTACGATCACCAATGCCTCTAGGTGGAACATTTACTACTCGCTCAAATGCCACATCATCATGGCAATTAAGCATTAAACGTAAATATGCGAGAGCATTCTTAATCTCAAGTCGCTCATAAAAACGTTGGCCCCCATAGATTCGGTATGGAATCTCAGCCTGAAGGAGCGCGGCCTCTAGAACACGTGATTGTGCGTTGGAGCGATAAAGGATCGCCGAATCATCGCGTCGGTTACCGTCATTAACCCAACTTTGCAGGCGATCGGCAATATAACGAGCCTCATCGTGCTCGTTAAAGGCAGCATATAAGGCTATTGACTCTCCCTCTCCAGAATCAGTCCAAAGATTCTTACCCAGCCGCTCAGCATTTTTGGAGATCACACCATTTGCCGCCGTTAATATATTCGATGTTGAACGATAATTTTGCTCAAGCTTAACTGTATGCGTCTGTGGAAAATCTCGCTCATAGCTTAGAATATTTTCAACTTTTGCTCCACGCCAACCATAAATAGATTGATCGTCGTCTCCGACTGCGGTTACGGCACTCCTAGTTCCTGCCAAAATTCGGAGCCACGCATATTGCACAGCATTTGTATCTTGAAATTCGTCAACCAAAATGTGCTGGAATCTTCCTTGATAGTGTTCCAGCACCTCTGGATTTTCCTTCCAAAGTTCTAGCGCTCGCAAAAGTAGCTCTGCAAAATCAATAACACCTAAACTCTCGCATGTCTCTTCATAACCTCTGTAGATACGAAGCATCGTGGTAAGGAATGGATCACCTCCTTCTTGGATATGAGCTGAACGAAGCCCCTCATCTTTTTGACCATTAATCCACCACTGGGCCTGCTTGGGAGGCCAGCGCTGCTCATCCAGGTCCATACCTCGCATCACCCGTTTTACTAATCGAAGTTGATCATCAGAATCTAATATTTGAAAGTTTTCAGGTAGCTTCGCATCGTGCCAGTGGGCTTTTAATAGTCGGTGAGCCAGACCATGAAAAGTGCCGACCCACATACCACGCAGTGGCATTCCAAGTAGCTCATCAATCCTCTCTCGCATCTCACGGGCTGCTTTGTTGGTAAACGTCACCGCTAAAATGCTGTAGGGAGAAAAATTTTCTACTTGGATTTTCCAAGCAATACGGTGAACTAGCACGCGCGTTTTACCGCTGCCAGCCCCCGCCAAAACCAATAAATGCTTTTTGTCGCTGGTCACCGCCTCTTCTTGGGCAGGGTTTAAATTTGATAAAATTGTTGTGACATCCATAGATGGACATTCTAGCAACTTAAGTGTCAAAAATCGGGGCTCTTTTTTATCTTTTATTCATTTGTTGTTACTTTTAGACATCCATTTTGGTAACGCTGAATATTTTTAAGGCAAATATTTTTTACTACAAAACTGGCTTTATTTGCCATTTTCTTGTAAATTTTTTACATATACGGCGGAGCCACTATGAAACCAGCTCAACTGACACAAACAATCAGCGATTCAATGCATGCTTTGCGTAAATCAGAACTCAAGGTTGCAGAGTATGTGCTCAAAAACCCACTCAAAGTAATCCGTATGCGGATTGTTGATTTAGCCGAAGAAGCGAAGGTAAGCGAGCCAACAGTGGTGAGGTTCTGCCGAGGTGTTGGCTGCAAAGGGTTTCAAGATTTCAAACTAGCTCTTGCTCAACAATTAGCCTCTAGTCCAAGTTACGGCCAAATTGCCGTAACAGATACTGACTCGACAAGGGAATATACCTACAAAGTTTTTGACTCAACCGTAGATGCGCTGTTGAAGGTTCGGGATAGTTTGGTACTCGAAAGACTTGAAGCTGCGGTGGCTGCAATATGCGCCGCGGGCCGAGTTGAATTTTATGGCTTCGGCGCCTCGGCGGCAGTCGCATTTGACGCTCAGCACAAATTTTTTAGGTTGCAGATACGATCAACTGCTTACTCAGACCCCCATTTGCAGAATATGTCTGCGACCTCACTTAATGCGGGAGATGTTGTTATTGCAATTTCTCAGTCAGGTCGAAGTCAAGCTCTATTGGATTCAATGGAGTTAGTCAAAAAAGCCGGTGGTATCGTCATCGGCCTCGCTCCAAGCGGATCGCCTGTGGTTAAAAAAGCCACGATTGCAATTGAGGTCGATGCAAAAGAAGATATTCAAATCTACACACCTCTGTCTTCAAGAATTGCTCATTTGGCAGTCATCGACGTTTTGGCAATTGGTGTTGCACAAAAGAAAGGTCCAAAGTTACAGGAGCATCTTCAGCAACTCCAGGCTGGGCTTTCCTCGCTAAGAAGTCATTAGTGCTTCAGCTCCTTTAGCTTTTATTAAACATGATCAATAAAAAAGCCCAATATGAAGTAAACGCAGTTCACTTATTTAGATCGAGTGATACCGCAGTTTTGTCGACCATATCCAAAAGTTCTGATAGCTATCCATTTGGTAGCTTCGTCACATTTTCGAGCAGCACTCATCGAGAATTAGTGATTTATGCAAGTGACATTGCAGAACATACCAAGAATATTTGGCATGACTCCAGAGCCTGCGCAACTATATTTTCTACTGCTACTGATGGTGATAAGCAGACTAGCGCAAGGCTTAGTCTGATTGGTGACTTAGTCAAAGTTGAGGCTGATGATCAAAAAAACTATGAATCTCGCTTTATAAAATTTTTACCTGAGAGCAAAGAATACTCTCGCATGCATGGCTTTAATTTTTATAAGCTGAACATCAATAAAGCCCGATGGATCGGTGGCTTTGGTCAAATCGGCTGGTTAGATATTGCGGACTGGATAACCAAAACACCAGCATGGAAGGAAGACGAATTATCAATGATCAAACATATGAATGATGACCACCATAATGTTGTTTGTTCCGCCTTAAAAGCTAATTTTGGGATAGCTGATCAAGACGCAAAAATGCTGGCTCTATGTACCGATGGTTACTTTGTCCTCTCAGAGGATCAGCGTTATTTTATTGCTTTTGAGGAACCATGTTATTCAGCGGGGGCAATCCGCGCAGCCTTAGTGAACCACGCAAAGGCCTATCGATCTTTTGAATTGTAGTTTATCCGCTTCTATTTAAGGGCGCTCACTTTGATAAGTTTGCCATCACTTCCATCAGTGGCGAGAATCAAACTTCCATCTGGCGCTTCAGCGATATGACGGATCCTACCAAATTTACTCCATAGTATCTCTTCATCTTCAACCTCTTGGCCATCCATTTCTAGTCGCCTAACGTCGCCCGGAACAAGGGCAGAAATGAATAAATCGCCCTGCCATTGTGGGAACATATCACCACGATAAAGCAACATTGAAGAGGGAGCTATTGAGGGTACCCAATACTTGATCGGCTGCTCCATGCCTTCCTGCTCTGAGAAAGGCGAAATAATAGCCCCACTATAATCAACGCCATAGGTGATAGCCGGCCAGCCATAATTATTCCCTGGTACGATAATATTTAACTCATCTCCTCCTTTGGGGCCGTGTTCGTGAGAGAACACAGTTCCATCATCTGAAATCACTAAACCCTGCGGGTTTCGGTGGCCATAAGACCAAATATCTTTAAGTGCTCCTGCAGTATTTAAAAAAGGATTATCATCAGGGATATTCCCATCATCCTCAACACGGACTATTTTCCCAAAATGATTATCAAGCATTTGAGCTTTTTCTCGATAATTAAAGCCATCGCCTGATGTTATTAGCAGTGTCCCATCATCCATAAACCGAAGGCGTCCTCCATAGTGTGCCGCAGGTTTGCGTAACGGATAAGATTCCAAGATAGTCTCGATTTCTACGAGTGTGTTTCCCTCTAGACGCCCACGAATAACAACCAGAGCATTCAATTTTTCCTCGCCACTACCCAATGCGGCAAAGGATAGATAAATAAGTTTGTTGTCGGAAAAATTTGGGTGCAGCCGGACCTCTGATAGCCCACCTTGTCCTGTAAAGAAAACCTTGGGGATTCCTGAGATCGGATTAGGGTCAAGTTGTCCGTCAACAACCACCCTTAGCCCGCCTGACAATTCAGTTACAAGCCAATGAGTATCTGAAATAAAAGCAATGCTCCAAGGATGGTCTAACCCGTCAACAACGACTTCCGTTTTATAATCATGTCCCCCGCTAAAAGCTAGCCCGCTACTTATTAATAAAGTAAGAACCAGAGCAAATATTTTATTCTTCATTGTTTGCCACCTTCGTTAGCTGCACACCAAAATAATATCCCGCCAAAATGCCTGCCAAAATTATTATGCACCGACCTAGTGAAGTTCGAGCACCCGCGATCAAGTCCATACTACCGAGAGCTAAAGACAGTAACATAACCGTTGCCAATAAGGCTGTCCCTCCTGCCAAAGCATAGAGCTTGGGTTTACTGAGTGTTGCCCTCTTGAACAAAAGCCCTGCTGTACAAAATGCGATTAATAAACCAATTAATATCAGCGCGATTACTGGAACCTCTCCTTGAAAACTCATTCCAATAATGTCACTAGCGATCGTTGAGATTACTATTCCAATTGATATTGGCATATCAATTGATGACAACCACAAAAGGTTTGTTACTGAGGTATGAATCGCTACTAATCCCATTGCGATGGATACGGATATTAAGAAAGCTTTTATTCTTGTGAGCATTTGTCGCATCCTCTTTTCATCATCTTATTAAATATTTTTCACTCAGCATAAGAATTATTGCTGCGTATCATTAAAGATGAAATTAGCCAGTATTTCTGAAAGTTTTTCCGCTCGCGTCCACTGGAAAAAATGTCCTCCTCCAATCATCTGATGAGATTGATTTTTTGTTCCGGGAACTTTTTTAAGAAACAATTTCTCAAATCCATTGGTTACTGGATCATCACCGGCACCAACACATAGAAAAGGTTTTTCAAAAGTGGAGAAAAATTCCCATGCCTTAGCTTGCGCCTCCAATGAGTGATCGGGAATGCTAGGGACTTGGCTGGGCATCGCCCTCACCGCCATTTTATATTTAGAATTAGGGAATGGCGCCTCGAAGGCCTTGCTAATGGGAGTGGCGAAGGGGGATATCCTTGATAGCCCCATTTTAACTATCGCCAATTCAAGGGCTAATGTGAGTTTGTTTCTTTTTTCCATCATCGATGAGGCAATTATTCCAGCTGGTGGGTTCACTGTATCCCATGTATATTTTTGCCAGTATGCAAATTTTCGAATACCTGAATAGGGATCTTTAGCACCTCCAAATCCATCCATCTTCCGTACCTGCTTGCTCATGGACGCCATGGTAATCTTTTGGCTACTGGCTCTGAATGAGAGAATCTCATTAACTACACTATCCGGAACAGACGGATTATAGGGCAGGCCGGTGTTGCCGATAGCTACTCGATCAAATCGATCCCCATTATCCGCAACCACTCTAAGCCCTATCAATCCACCCCAGTCCTGACCAAAAAAGGTGGCGTTCTTGAGATCATTAGTCACTAGCCACTGGTTCATCCAATCTACCTGCCGCTGGTAGCTGTAGTCTTCTCGTGTGGCGGGCTTATCAGACTTCCCGTAACCTGGGAGATCCGGAGCGATCACTCTGATCCCAGCACTTACTAAAAAAGGTATCATTTTTGAGTAAAGATAGCTCCATACCGGCTGTCCATGCATCGCTATCAAAATAGGACCATCCTCAGGCCCTTCATCTATATGATGAATACGCAGGTCAGTGCCATCATGCGTTTTTATCGTGGTGTAATGAGGCGCAAAAGAGTAGCCCTCAAGACCATCGAAACAACGATCTGGTGTCCTCAGTATTTCCATGATCACTCTCCAGTTCTATCATTACTTAAACTATTGGCATTATATATGCCAATTTATAGGCAGTGCAAGAGACCGCCTGTTTTCGAAATGTATTCGTAAGCTAAAGTAAGTTTTAATTTCCCACTTTATCTTGAAAAAGATTAGTATGTAAAAAAACAAGAGGGTTTTACGATGGTTGAATTAATTTACTACGCTGGGCTTTTCTATATTTTACACCTATTTCTCACCATGGGTTTATCACTTCATAAGGTCCCTTTTATTGAATGGTCATACGCTGGTGGAGACACCTCAAACATGACTGCGATATCTCAACGGATGGCAGCTGCGAGTGACAATTTAAGGCAGTCACTACCCATTTTCTTAGCTTTTGCGATACTCTCAGTGATCACTGAAGTCGACAACTTATTTTATGCGCAGTTATGGCTTGGCTTTCGTATCGCCTACTTAGTCGGTGCAATGTTAAATCTGTATCAATATAAAATGATCCGCGCAGTCATCTGGGCGCCTTCCATTATTGTGCTCCTTGGAATGGGCTCAAATCTAGTTGCCTGAATAATCTTTATATTGTAGGTTGCTCTCCCGCTGTCTCACATTTTGCTACTACAAGAGAAATGTGAAACAGCGGCGAGGCACGCACCCCAGTCCTCCGCGCTTCGCCCATCAATAATAATTTTATATGTAACCTTTACTTCTCATTTCTTTGGTGGTAAGTTTACGTTACATTTTATTAGTTTTGGAGTAAATCATGTCTTTAGCTGGAGCTCAGCTTTTAATCCCGATACTAGGCATTCTCGTTGCACTCATCATACCTGTTGTAGCACTCGTTTCAGATTACTTTGCGAAGAAAGACAAGAATGCAGCCATTATAGAAATCTCTAAGAATATTGACGATTCAGTTAAATTAGAAGGGCTGCTGGAAATTCTAGACGAAAGGAAAAAAGAGCCTCTAGATTACAGAAGGAGTGGCGTAATCACCTTGTTCGTCGGTATTGGCTTATTTCTATTTGGCGTCTTCTTTCTTGGCTCCATTTTAAAAGGCGTGGGCGCGCTCGTCGCCGCCATTGGTGTTGGATCAATCATTGCCGGATATCTTTATCCTAACACCAGCCAAGAAATTACCTCATCTGTAGAAAAGTTCGAACGAAAATAGGAGATACACATGACTGAAAGAAAACATTTAATAATGTATTTAGGATTAGTAATTAGCTTATGCGGTGTTGTTTTATATGATCCATTGGGGTTTTTATTCAAGGGTGCCGGACTAACAACTATATGCCTCGGTTTAGCTTGCATCTTTTTCGGTTACAGGCACCCAACTGAAGTTGAAAATGTAAATAACACCGTCGAGAATTTTGAAACGGGAACAAAAAACAAATGACATTTTTAAGACGATCCTTTCTTCTTTTTATTTGCGGTATCGTGCAGGTATTTTTTTCGATAACTGTTTTGATGGTGGTGCTAGATTTTATTCCCTTTGATGATCAGCTTTCTAAATTAATGTTTTTCCCTGGGGTTCTCATAATAATCACTTCGGCGTACATGACGCTTTCTTATTATTTTGGCAATCAAGAAAATAATGCCGCACTTTATGATGAATATTTTGCAGCACGCTATTATAAGCTTACTGCTGTCGGCTACACTCTGAATGGGATTGGCTTATTTATACTTTTTTCCATGCAGGACTATACAAACTGGACATTTCAGTCTGCAAATAACATGATTTTTCAAATTGCTGCCTTCGCTTGGCTAATATTTGGCGTTTTATTAGTTTGGTTTTCCATAGGGGACTATCAGGAATCAAAGAGTGGGTAATCATCACCCCAACCTTTTGAACAATCTTGAAGAGCGAAGAAAGTCTTCTGGCCTGACCCAGCAACAACTTTCAGAAAGCGCTGGCGTCTCACGCAAAAGTATTAATGCAATTGAGAATGGAATTTATGTCCCCTCTACCGTTCTGGCACTAAAAATCGCAAAAACTTTGCATTGTTCTGTTGAAGAACTATTTAAGCTACCATGAATCTCAGATTTAATTTTTTAATTAAACCCAAAAATAATTGAGAGGCTGTGAGAAAGTGATTTGCTGCCTTGAAGTTTATTCAATATGACGGTGAATTAAAGTGCGACTAAACAATATGCTAAATCTTTTCTTTCTCGTCTTATCAAGTTTATTTGTGGCAAGCATATTAATAGATATAGCTAAATATTTCTTAAGCGGTATGCCAAACTCAGACTTCTATGTTCTTCCGGGTGGAATTTTTTTAATCCTTGTTGTTTCACCAATTATTTACTCTACCTCTAAGGTTTTAAGAAAAAGCCGTATGGACTCACAAAACAAAATCAAATGACTCCCCTGTCCTAATACTTAAGGCTGTCAGACTACCGAGGGCTACTAAGACAAAAAAATATGAGGTGTGTAAAATTATCCTAGCTACATTTTCTGTTTTTTATCGTGTATGTTGTATCTGCTCTTTATGTGAATCTAAGAAACAGTGTGAATCGATAAATGAAAGACCTGCAAATAATATTCGTTTTATTAACAGTATTCCTCTTAGCAATGGGGTTTATTGATGAAAATTCAAAGCTGTACCTCTGTGGTGCCCTGACAAGCCTTTGCTTTGTTTATGTTCGTAATCGCAGACAGTGATAAAAACATCAAAATATAGAAGGCCTAAAGATGGACTATTTTTTATTAATTAGTGCTTCAATAATCTCTTTAGCAGGCGCACTTTTTCATGGATTAGTAGGACAGCGACAATATATGGGGGCGGTCTATAAGAGTAACTTGGAGCCCTTAACAAAATCACTCAGTCTTGTTGTTTGGCATATTTTTAGTATCTTTCTCTTCGTGAGTGCAATCGCGCTATTATGTGTTGCTTATAATCCGTCACTCAAGCTCACTGTTTATCCAATTATTGGTGTGAATCTGCTGGGGTGCCTTATGTTTATCATTTTGGGCCTGCGGGGCCATGAGATCTTATTGAAAATGCCAGGCGCCTACTTAATGGGAAGTACAGCACTTTTAGCCTTATTGGGTATTTGAAAAGGAAGCAAAAGGAGGTGTTTAACATGGAAGCTTTTGGTGTGCTAGGTTTTGTTTTTGGCATGATGGGGTTAATTGCTTTTGTTCGGTTAGAAAAATTAACAAAAACGTTAAAGGAAAAAGGAATCCTTGAGGAAGACTACAAGGACGAGTGATTGCTACTCAAAATTAAAAAATAATATCGAGACAATAAATTTTGAAAGAATTCAGAAACTTGATTGTACTGGCGCCCTTAATCTATGCAATTCATCATTTTGAGGAACACATAATATTTAACTTTAGAGAGTGGCGCCTGACTTATTTTTCAGATAACAATGCCATTTCGACAGAGGAAGTTTTAATTCGTCTAATCTCTATTTTATTGATATTAGTGTTTATCCACCTTGTTAAAAATAACAGAGGTAGCGCTCACATTGTTTTGTTTTTCTTAATGGCCACTCAAGTTGTAAATGCCTTTTTCCACATGTTTTTCAGTGTTTACTTTGCAGACTTTAGCCCCGGTACTATAACGGCTATTTTACTCTACCTTCCTATTAACTATTTGATTGTTCAAGCAGCATTTAAAGAGGGCTTTCTTTATAGCTATCTTGAATTATTGTTCCTTCTCGCTGCTGGAGCAGTGACATTTATCCTGTTTGAAATAATCGGTCCTAAGGTAATAGGGTATTCCCTGATGGTGACACCACTTTATTATTTTTTTGTAAATTGGGCTGATAAGGAAAGAGTCACTCCATAACCAAGCTTTATGCTGGAATCTGAAATTATGGAAAAAATAAATATCAAGTCTAAGCTTAAAACATTCAGCGATCTGTGGTCGCCAAAAGTTATTGCTGAGATGAACAATTACCAATTTAAGCTTGTAAAGATCAAAGACGACTTTATTTGGCATAGCCATGAAGATACAGATGAAGTTTTTATTGTTCTAGAGGGCACGATGTATATTGAATTTAATACCGAAATTGTAAAATTAAGTGAAGGTGAGCTACTAGTAGTTCCCAAAGGCACCCAGCATAGGCCTTTTGCCCATGAAGAGGCGAAAATTATGTTAGTTGAACCAAGAGGCGTCATAAACACTGGCGATACAGATAGCGATTTAACCGCTAAGAATGATCAATGGATATAGAGGCCAAGCTTTAAGAGTAGCGGGGAATCTAGAATGAGCGAACTACTTTCACTTCATGTCTAAACGGTTTCTTGGTTTGGTTGCATAAAGAACACAACTTAATACCGTGCCTTTAATACCTATATTTCTGTCAAATCTGCACCATCTCCCTGAATGGAACATCATTATTGTCTCTGACGCATTATCCATACCATAGACAACTTGTAAGACATTATTTCTAACACAACCCTGCTCTTGTATAGCACTAGAAATATCATCCTTTCCAAACTCTTTGATATAGACAAAACACAAGTCATCCATATTTGCAGAAGCAATTGGGGAAATAAGTAGCAAAAGGGCGAGCAACAGTTTTTTCATTTTTGTTTACCACGGTTAAAAAAATTCAATAGTTATTCGACAATGGCAGACTTGGACAAAATAGACCAACAGATTTTCGAACCTAGCCTACAGTGGCGTTTTGTACCCTACTGGAAATCACTATTCGCTCCTCAGGATTTCATAAGAAAAATTAAACGCGAATAGAGACATTAAAATCCAGAAGGTGTTTATTACCACTCTGTTTTCACCAAATACATCTTTTGCATAACTATAAGTAATTGGGGTTATTAATAAAAGCATAAAAATGCCTATGCCATACCCAAAGTAATCTGATTTTCGCCCAAATAGAAGATAATCAATCATAAAAATCATCCATGAAATCGTATAAAGTGACAAGGCGCCGAAAGAATAAATTTTTAACCCTTGGTTAAGCTTTTGATCTTTTTTAAAACTTAATAAACTTGAAGCTAAATCAAAAATAATTGGCAAAGCGAGTAAAAATATTACTAGGTTAGCGCTCAACATACTTAGCGCATATAGAAAAACAGTAACTAAGGCATAGATCTTTAATGCTCTAAATCTCATTTTTAAGGCTTATCAGCTTCTTTCGTCTGAACACCAACTTCTGCTGCGATAGCATTAGGTACGAGCATTGTTAAAGCATAATTTGCTATTTTCCATTCACCATTTTTAAGCTCGACAACGCCAGTTCCCCTGCAGTGCCCTAATTTTTCATTGAATAGAATTTCATCGAACCATCTTATCTGTCCTTTTCCTTCCCAGTTACGCTCTACCACTACGTAGGTCCAACCATGGCCGTCTTCAAATGCTGGTTTAGCATAGTCTTTAAATTCTTCTATGGTCCAGCGCTCTGTTTTGTCTGTGCCGAGAAATATGGCATCAGAACTGTAACGTGCAAAGTAGGTTTCGAAATTAGCCTCATGCGCGTCTTGGTGAAGCCCATCTAGCAAAGCATCGATCTCTGTGTTTCGATCACTAGACTCGATGAGTGGTGTTAATAATAAAAACAAAAGTGTTATCAGCTTAATATTCATGTGGCAGTTATTGCATAAGTTGCATGGAGAATAAAATTTTTATTGTTTTTGAATCTCTTATCAGGTGCTATGAAGCCTCTAAGGCGGTTTGCTGCACTAACCTTGGTGCATTCTTAAATACTTTTACATTTCTACCATTTATTTGGGTGGAATTAAGCTCGTATATTCCACCTAGAGCACACAGTTGCTCTATTGCTTGATTTCTAGTTATGGTAGTTTTGTCGATATCAGAATTATTATTCATAGTTTTAGTAATATAACACTCATATGGTAAATATCGCTATATGACAAAATCAGAATAGTGAAGTGATTAAAATGACAAACAAGCCTTTTTCCCCCAGAAACATTTTTGCGCAACCAAGTGTAAATTCTTCAAGAGTTTTTCTCTCCCCGCAGCGCTATATCCAAGGTCCAGGTGTAATTAAAAATTGTGGTCTTTATCTTAGTTTGATAAACGCAAAGAATGTTGGAGTTCTTGCTTCAAAGAGAGGTTTTTCAGCTGAGGCGTCAAATGTTCTACAATCATTGAGTGAAGCTGGCATTGAATATTCGAAAGCTGAGTTTATGGGTGAGTGCTCTAGAGAGGAAGTAGAGAAGCATGCCAATAATTTACTGAACTCAAAACCAGACTGCATATTGGCAGTAGGCGGAGGAAAACTTGTTGATGCAGGGAAATGCATCGCCCACAGGCTTAACTGTCAAGTTGGAATCATTCCAACCCTAGCATCAAATGATGCGCCTTGTTCATCAATATCTGTCTTGTATACAGTTGATGGAGTGAAAGATCTTGTCGAGTATTTCCCTCAAAATCCAGCATTTGTGATCGTAGATACTGAGGTCATTGTTAATGCGAGTGAGCGTTACTTAGTAGCAGGGATTGGTGATGCAATGGCCACTTGGTATGAGGCTAGAGTATGTGAAGATAATCCCGTTGGTTCCAATTTGGTTGGATGTCGACCTACACTAGCGGCATCTGCTATCAGTGAAAAATGTGCACAGATACTGTTCGAATATGGAGTTTCTGCAGCGGAGAATGTAAGAAATAATAAGAACAGTGAGAGTGTTGAGAAAGTTGTGGAAGCAAATACGCTTTTAAGTGGCATTGGCTTTGAAAGTGGCGGGCTTGCTTTAGCTCATCCATTAGCGAATTCTTACACAGAAATAACACGGTTAAATAAAAAATATCTTCACGGCGAATTGGTTGCTATGGGCACTCTCGCTCAATTAGCAATGGAGAACTCAGAAGATCTTGAGAAAGTTACTAAGTTTTTTATTGATATAGGACTTCCCGTGAATTTAGAACAATTATCAATGCATCCATTAAAACAATTTGAAATTAATAAAATTATAGATACCGCCTTTAGAAATCCTTTGATACACCACATGAAATTTGAGGTCTCTAGAGATCTCATTTTAAAGTCAATCAAAAAAGCAGACGAGCTAGGCACATCTTATGTTTGCAAATATGGTGATGAGGCATATAGAAGGCTTCATGGTTGAATATCTGCTATTTTCGCGAAAATAAAATGGGTGTGGCCATTTTGGAAAAGAGGAAAAAGTTAGCGTAAGGATATTTTTTGAATATGGAATATCAAGAAATTTTATACAGCACATTAGATGGCGTTGCGACTATTACAATTAATCGCCCTGATACTTTGAATGCACTGACAAGTTTAACGCAAGCAGAGATCAAGCATGCACTCTTCATTTCAGACACGACCGCAGAGGTCATCGGAACTGTGATTACTGGTGCTGGAAGGGGATTTTGTTCCGGCGTTGACATGAAATCACTTGGTAAAATTAGTGATGATGGAAAAAGAACACAGGATGCGTTTAAGCATTTAGAGGTAAGTTTTGAGAATGAAAATAAAAATTTTCTTGGTTCTCCTGCCTATTTTCTAGCGCTCAAAAAACCTTTGATTGCAGCGATAAACGGAGCTTGTGCTGGATTAGGATTTAGTTACGCAACGTTTTGTGACATGCGGTTTATGGACCGAACAGCAAAATTGGTTACATCATTCTCACCGAGAGGGTTAATCGCTGAGCACGGGACTAGCTGGATACTGCCTAAGATAATAGGACCTTCTCATGCCTTGGACCTTATGTGGACCTCACGTCGAGTCGATGCAGAGGAGGCATATCGAATTGGCTATGCGAATAGACTCTCTGAAAATGGAGAAGCATTAAAAGAAGCGCAGGACTTTATATTTAATCTTGCAAAAACTTCAGCTCCATATTCATTAATGATGATGAAGAAACAAATCTATCAACATTTAAATCAGGATTTAGGACTTTCAAATACGGAGTCCACAAAATGGATGGATGAAAGTCTTAAAAGAGATGATTTTAAAGAAGGGATTAAATCATTTTTGGAAAAAAGATCACCAAATTTTAAAAGGATTAAATAGAAAAGCTGATAAAAATAATATTTAACTAATCAAAATATGTGATATTTTTTAACTGCGGAAGAAAGAAATTTAAAGCCAGGGCAGAAATTCCAACCATTACTGCGGCGAATGCGAGAGCCACCTCTACGCCAAAATATTCTGCAATTCCACCGATCGGAGCGACTGCTAAAGGCATAAGGCCGCTCATCACAATTAAGAGACTCATGACGCGTCCACGGATATGTTGAGGCGCAGCCAATTGAATCATGCTCATATTTAAGGCGCCGAATACGGAACCAAAAAATGCAGTGACAGCACCAAATAAAATAGCGCTCATCAAATTACCTGTGAATGCGAAGATAAAAATAGAAATCGCCCATCCATACACAGTGCCAAACAGAAGCTTACCCTTCCATGTAAAATCACCAAGTTTAGCAAGAAGTAACGATCCTATTAATGCCCCAACCCCCATTCCAGCCGTAAGCATTCCTAGCTCTTCAGGTCCGCCACCGATAACATCTTGGTTAAAAGCGGGCAAAAGAAAACTCGATGCTTTTCCAAAGGCTGGCGGAATAAGTCCAACAAGTATCAAGCCAAAGATAACTTTTTCATTCCAAACAAATCCTAATCCTTCTTTTAAATCATCGAGAGATGAAGTCTTCGATTTATTTTTAGGTCTCCAATGATGTTTTATAAATAAGGTAAGGATGGCTGCCAAAAATAATAGGCCAGAAATGACAAAAAATACGAGGCCAACACTGTAGTGGGAACTTTTCCCGCCGACCGAGAATAACGCAATCAAACTACCCGCTAGAATCGGGCCGATAATACTAGAAAAATTAAACGTAGATGTCTGAAGAGCAGTGGCATTTACTAAGCTTTCCATTGGAACAATTTCCGGAACGATTGAAAAATTGGCCGGCATACTCAGCGAGCCAATCGCACCTGCAAAAATCCCAAAGTAAATAAAGTGAGAGAAAGTTACTTCACCAACAAAAATAATATAAGCGAGCATTAACGTGGCCACAGCATTAAAAAGTTGTGCATATACCATAATATGTTTTTTGCTTGCTCGATCAGCAACCACGCCACCAACAAGGGAGAAAATCGCTGATGGGATAATGAATGATAGCATGACCCAAGTAAGTGCCATTGGAGAATTAGTTAGGTCGTAAATCAGCCAGCCCTGCGCAATTCCTCTCATTTGCATCCCGAATGCCGAGCAGGTGCTGGCTACCCAAACGAACTGGAAATCTCTTATCGATAATGATTTAAAAAAACTGTTATCTGGCACTTTACATCCGCTGGCAATACGATGAGTTGACCTAACTCAATTTAAGACGCTGAAGACTACTTAGCTTTTTAAAAGATGAGGTATTTTCTTGAGGGATGGATGGTACTAAGTTTTTAATATTTAGTCATTTACCATGATTTTTGTGTACTTAAATCTCACCCTTTTTATTCTAGGGTATGTCTTGATTTCTATCCGTGAAAAACGGAATGAAATGATTGAGATAACTATTCGTTGCCTCTATATGTGGAATTATTCCTTCATAAATCCTATTACTCAAAGCTACTCTTCGGTCACTGAGTAGATTTAACTGTCTATTTTTGCTGCTCAGTTTCTTTCTTCAAAAACATTAATGAGGTTGTTGCTAGTATAACAAGCATCAAAATTGCAAATTGTGTTTCTTCAACGATAGCAACAACAAGAATTGCTGCTGCCCACATGATTGAATTAGAAATTAATATTTTTTTACTCATATTCTGTAGACACCTTTATCTATTCCACCGTCACTGAGTGTTTTCGAACAGAGAATAAGATTTTCGTCATTTTTAAAGTTTTTGTGAAATGTTTTGTAAAACTTAATGTATTTTTCTTCCATTATTTTTGAAGAAAACAGCAATCCCCAATCCTGATAGCATACAAAGTGGAAATGCC